>Ga0156080_144_pt1 | contig 42861 bp, 44 predicted proteins | sample RifCSPlowO2_02_FD_107733 | JGI IMG/M metagenome (GOLD analysis project Ga0156080, IMG submission 107733) | Planctomycetes bacterium RIFCSPLOWO2_02_FULL_50_16
GCGGGATTACTCCACGACCTCGACTTTGAATTGACCAAGGACGACCCCGCCAGCCACACCCTCCGAACCGCCGACATACTCAGGGATAGAGGCGTTCCTGAGCATATGGTGGAGGCCATCAAGGCCCACAATGCCGAGGCCCTCGGAATTGAACGCACCACAGAGATGGGCCTTGCACTCTCCGCTGCAGAAAGTATTACCGGCCTTATTGTGGCTGCGACACTGGTGCTCCCGGACAAAAGGCTCTCCAGCGTAAGACCCAAAAGTATCATCAAGAGGATGAAGGAAAAGGCGTTTGCAAGGAACGTGAATAGAGAGACCATCCGTGAGTGCGAAAAGCTCGGTATGGACCTTGAAAGATTCGTCGAGTTAAGCCTTAAAGCGATGCAGGGGATTGCGGGTGAACTGGGACTTTAGCGTCTTCGGTTGTATGTGCTGGTGCGGACTTTACTTGACATAACAATCCCACCTGTCAAGTTTGATACTGACTAGGACCCTGTAGCTTGCTGCAGGGTAGTTCACTACCGGTAAATTCGTTGATATTTGGCTTGGCGGTTTATTTAGCCGCCTCATCAATAGCAGCTCTTAGTGTTATATCTATGCACGACGACAAACCAGATTCAACGCATTTTTTAGCTGTACACAATTCGCCCTCGGTTAATTTTCTGCCTATTCTGTTAATGGCTTCATTTTGTAAATCATCAACGGCAACAGCAAAAATTTCTTGATCGTTTTGTGGGTTTATTCTCATAGTTTTACCTCTTGGTTATTTTTTCAAAGCCAGAATTATACTCGGCCAACCTTGCCCAATTGATTTTTCCCTCACCGCAAAACTTCTGAGAAAACTCCAATGTCAACTTATTAACAACCTGTGCGTAATTTTCCAAAAATTCCTCGTTTTTCTTTTTAGCCTTATAACCAATTAGCTCGATGATGTGACTGCGACAACTTTTTTGCCGATTTTCGCCCGTAATGCTTTTTGAGACATCTTCATAAATTTACATTCCCAATGTGGTAGCAACTGAATGTATGAAAGAATAGGCTGCTACTTTCTCGCTATCCTGTATAATACGAGTCAAAAATAGCATCGAGGAAGTTTTGCGGGTGTAGCGATGCAGTTTATCCTCAATTTTCCCCAGTCGCTTCTTTAATCACGGTTTTCATAACGGTGTCAATGTCAAACGACAATCCTGCTTCCACTCCTTTTATGGCAGTATGCAGTTCGTTGTCAGTAAGCTCCCTACCAATAAGCTTTATAGCTTCTTCTTGTATATTCTCGACGGTCACGGCAAACGCGAGTTGATTATTTGATTTTATAGTATCCATATTCTAAAGATTAAATTCTGTTCTCATTGCAATTAGATTTTTTTCCGCTGAATAAAGCAACCCAACCTGATCTGGTATTACATGTACGAACCTCTCCTTAATCTCTGGAAATTGAGTTACCACCTGTTGAAATTTTTTATCCTCGTTCGTGATAATGTAAGGTTTTGTATCGTAATCCCTCAAGGTTACCAATCTTCCAAAACCAGACCATACGCCTGTTGAAATTTCTACCTCAAAAGCATAAGCAGGGTAATAACCGCTGGTAGCCCTCCTAAACCAGAGAACATCGATTTTACGCAAAAGTTCGTAGTCAGAAAATTGTAGTTTGGGACATTCATCGAGAGTGATCATCTCTCCCAGCCTGACTCGGTTGAATGTTCTACTTTTGTCAGGACAATAAGTGGAATACCCTCTTATGTTTCCTATTTCAATCAACCTACCCTGTATGACATTGTGAATACTTTCCTCTGGTTGAATCAAGGCTGTACTCTCGGAAGAAACTTTTTTCAACGAAGCCCAATCGTTGATATATTGAGAACAGTTTAATCGCCGATTTCTTCCCTTGAGTACAAGATGCAGGTCTCTTGTAAAATTGATTTTATATTCGCCGTTTCTATCGTGGCTGATTTCTGACAGATGCGAAATTAAGACATCAGTCGGGATTAAAACTACTTTTTCTATATCGCCGCAAATAAACGCCACAAAAGAGTTATCCAAGTTATAAACTTCCTCGGCATTGATATAATTTAGCCCGAAAAAATATCTGTGCCCCAAGTCGGATGCAGTTCGCACGAGTACATTCGCATTGCCAACGCTGTATGTATTAGTGCGCAAAACCCTAATTGGATTCACAGTTATCTCTTGAGCTCCCGCCTTTTGCAAAAAGTTTTCTATAAGTTTCTTCTGCGGTTTCATAAGATTATTGATATTTTATCATGCAATTGAAATGAGAAATATCAATCCCGATTGAGTGCATACCCATTTCAATTGCTTGCACCAGCGTCGTGCCAGAGCCAGAAAAAGGATCAAGGATAAGGTTGCCAGCTTTGGAAAACGCGCTCGTTTTGAAATCGTCGGTGTGGCTGTCAATAAAATACTGAACAAGCTGTGGGATAAACTTGCCCTTGTATGGGTAAAGACGATGAACATGCTTGGTCGTATCTTTCTCTCGTAAATGGTCAAAAGACAATGCCCAATTCAAATCACTACCAAGCCGCCTTTTCCAGTTTATTTCTCGCTGACCGCGATATGAGTCGTAGTAGTTTTTAAGATCACTCAAATCAACAAAAACGGAATTGCCGCCGTTGTGCTTTTTAACTTTCCCGTATTGCACCAAATACGAGATGTTGGACTCGCTAATGTCGCGTTTCAGAAAATCGCTCGCCCACTGGCTCGCTTCCCTGATTGTGACTAGCTGTTCGGTTTGCACCGTCATTTCTTCAAAAGCTCCTCAATAGAAATGTCCGAGCACTTTGACAATTTTTTGTCTATTAACTCCCGCAATTCTCATGGGCCTTATATCAACTGCCTACCATATAGTCAAGCATAAACTGCTGACCATACAAGATGTTGTAGTCTCTCAGGTGTCGGGAAGGACAGTTACCCTTTGCTCCATATCCCTCTCTTACTCTTTCTTGCCTTCTCCTGTAATTGTTGGAAATGTCTCCTGTGCCGCACGTTCGGCGGTACGGTCATTACCTCTGCCAGGCCCCGCTCGACCAGCGTGGCGTTGACAAAAATATCATCCACATAGACATATGCCAGAAGACGGTTGTATTTATCGTATTTCTCTATATCGAATTCCAGTCGTATGTCCTTACCCTCAATCAAGTAGCGATTGAATTCCGTAATTACCTTGCCAAGCCTGTCCGTGGGCTCAACCGTATCTATACCGATATACCGTACACGCTCTCCGGTAGAGAGTTCGATTGTATCGCCATCAATAACGCGCGTACAGTGTGCAGAGCTGTCGGATTTGACACCTTAAGCGGTGAGAATTAATACTGTCAGTAGCAATAACCCACATACTCCCCCAGCCACAAATCTCGCCTTTTTAGCCATATTTCTCAATAACTGCAGCTCCAGTACTGAGGTATCAAACATGTATATCTAATATAATTATACGTTTATGAGTAATTTTATATCATTTTCGCAATATCAATTCAAGTATATTCCAGGAAAATTACATATAAATAATAATATTTTACACTAAGATGTTACGTAAAGAATAATTACAACGTGGGGGATAATTTGCAAGTAGGCTAGATATTTTTGGCTCTTAGAAGCTCCAGGACCCTGTGGTAGTCTTCAGGGGTGTTGAAGTTGAGGAAGGCGTCGGCCCCACCTTCCACTCCGGCAATCTCTTCCTTTGTCACAACCCTAACCTTTACCTCCGGGAAAAAGCCTATAACCCTTCCGCCGCCAGCAGTCTCAAGTTGTCTCTTGATAGCCGGGACGCAGTTCACAGAATATATGGCATGCAGTGGTTCCAGACCTCGCTCCGTCTCCGGCACTACGACGTCGTAGCCCTTGCACCTCTCCCTCATGTATTGAATGAGCACAGGGCTTACGCAAGGCATGTCACAGGCTATGGCAAACAGGTACGGGTTCTTTATACTAGAGAGCGCCGTGTAGATACCTCCTAATGGGCCTCTGCCGGGTATCAGGTCCGGAATCGCAGGTATGTCCAGGGCAGTAAATTTCTCCGGGGTATTGGTAGAAAGAATTATCTCTTCGAATAAGGGTCTAAGCCTCTGGAGTTGGAATTCAACTGCGGTGAGGGCGCCTATCTTCAAAAAGGCCTTATCCCGGCCCATCCTGACGCTTTTGCCACCGGCCATAATTGCTGCGCTAATCTTCACCGATCCGTTTCTCCCCATTCTCTGGTCTTTATATCCGGTATTTTATTGTACACTTCCGCTAAACGAAGACAAATCCATTTCGGATACAAACACGCCTGCCCTTGACTTACTGCGTTATAGTAGCTATCCTTGTGACCTGAATGTTAATACTCGGTGCTGACGTAGGGGTAACCAACACAAAAACCGTCCTTGTGGACAGGCAAGGTGAAATATTTGCCACTATGAACCGTCCCACTCTGGCGCGTAAGGGCAGGGATGCAATGATAGAGCGCTTAATCCTTACACTAAAAGACACTGTAAAGAAAGCGGGCGCCAACATGAAGGACGTTGCCGGTGTGGGCATAGGGTTTGCCGGTCCGTTAGACCCTGGAAAAGGTATCGTGTTTAACCCGCCGAACCTTCCGGAATGGTTCAATGTGCCGCTAAGAGACATACTCACACAGAAGTTGAACATGCCCGTATCTCTGGATAATGACGCCAATTTAGTCGCCCTGGGGGAGTATTGGAAGGGGGCAGGCAGGGGGGCAAAGAGTCTTGTATGCCTTACACTCGGAACCGGTGTGGGGGGCGGCATCGTCCTGAACGGAAAAATATGGCATGGGGCAGGCGGAATTGCGGGGGAGCTTGGACACATGACGGTGGTTCGCAACGGCCGCAGATGTGGCTGCGGCAACAGGGGCTGCCTCGAAGTCTACGCCTCCTCCAGGGGACTGGTATCCAGGATGCAGGAGCTTCTCAACAGAAAAAAGACCGTTAAGTACGATAAGATAACGCCAGAGGGCATAGGAAAACAGGCACTGTCTGGAGATAAGCTGGCCAAGAAGGCGATAAGGGACACAGGCATCACCCTCGGAGTAGCCATAGCAAGCCTTGTAAACATACTGAACCCCGATGTGATTGTGGTGGGCGGCGGGATAAGCAAGATCGGGAACCTTCTCCTCGACCCAATCCGTGAAGAGGTGGCGAAAAGGGCATTCCCGAAGGCGGTGGAGGGGCTGAAAATAGTCAAGGCTGAGCTTGGAGACAATGCCGGCGCCCTTGGCGCAGCAAGGTCTCTAATGCTCAGCCTTAATGTGTAAAGAGTCGTTATTTCGACTTTAGAAGGACGTAACGCGTAGTCTTCCCCCTCTTGACAAGTAAGAGGAGGCCCTTGTCCTTGGGTGCCGCATCTGCAACACGCCAGAATTCTTGCGTGTTGTTTATCCTTTCTCTGTTTGCTTCCTTTATAAGGTCCCCGGGCTGTACTCCCGACGTCTCTGCCAGACCGCCCGGTTCCACGTCCACTACCAGCACACCACCCGGCTCACTTTCGTAGCCGTAGCGCCGCGCCAGCTCAGGGCTCAGATTCTCAAGCATCATACCGTAGTTCGTAGAAGGTTGTTGACCGCCTTCCGTAGGACCTGCCTGCGCAAAAAGGTCAGCGGGTTGTTCTCCAATCGTAATGGTAAGGTGTTCAGGCTTACCGCTACGAAGCACCTCTACGGACGCCTTCGTACCTACGGCCGTCTGTGCGACCATGTTCCTAAGGTCGCTTACGTCCTTAATATCCTTGCCCTGATATTTAATTATAACGTCACCGCGCTGCATTCCGGAACTCTCTGCAGGACTGTTGGGGGTAATGTCGCCTACAAGTACGCCTTCAGTGCTTGTCAAACCAAATGACTCAGCCAATTCCTCGGTAACGTCCTGTATAGACACACCCAGCCATCCCCTGACAACCTTCTTATGCTCGATAAGGCTGTTCATAACAGACTTTGCCATGTTTATAGGGATGGCAAAGCCGATGCCCTGGTATCCTCCGGTCCTTGTAAATATTGCGGAGTTTATACCAATTACCTCACCCTTCAGATTTACCAGGGGACCGCCGCTGTTTCCCGGGTTAATCGCAGCATCCGTTTGTATGAAGTCCTCGTAATCTGCGATACCGACGTTGGCGCGTCCCACGGCGCTGATAATGCCCGAGGTTACGGTTTGAGTAAGCCCAAAGGGGTTGCCTACCGCAAGTACCCAATCACCCACCTTTACGCTGTCTGAGTTTCCTAAGCTTGCGACAGGAAGTCCGTCACCCTCTACTTTTATCACTGCAACATCTGTCGGCGGGTCGGCGCCAACAACCTCTGCCTTCAGTTCCTTCTTCGTGCCCGGCAAGATTACGTAGATTTCATCCGCTTCTTGAACCACGTGGTTATTGGTGAGTATAAATCCCCTTGGGTCCACGATTACCCCTGAGCCAAAGCCTTGCTGTCGGAACTCCTTGGGTATGCGGCCGCGGAAGAAGCGGTCAAAGAATTCGTCTCCAAAACCAAATGGCCCGCCACCGCCGCCACCACCGGGGGGATGAAACTTCTCAAACTGCTCCTGCTTCATTACCTGCACCGCCTTAACGTGGACTACGGACGGTTGTACGTAGTTTGCAATCTCGTTGAACAGTTTCTCAAATTTTACGGCACTTTCCTGCAGTCTCTCTATCTCCGCCGTAGTGCGCTCGGCCTGGGCGGAATCTATTCTATAAATAGACGGCGCCAACAATGAGAGCACAAGTACTCCTATGGCCAGCGGCGATACAATATTCAACCTCTTCAAACAATTACGCATCGTTTTCTCCTCAATAAGCTTAGACACGCTCTTACACATGAAAAACATTCTAACAGATGTTATCCAAAATGTATAGTGCCAATAACAACTTTTATATCGCAGCCCTTTTTGCCTCCAACATCTCCTTGACCTTCATCAGTCTTGAGATGTGGAAGCGCTCCATCTCATCAAGTTTTGCCTTTATATATCTTATAGACTCCCTCAGCTCCGGAATCAGTATATACTCCAGGGCGTTTACCCTGCGCCTGGTTTCTTTTATCTCCTTGGCCAGTAACCACACGGAATGCTCCAGCTCGGCGAGCCTTAGTATCCTGGGTAGATAATCCCTAAGCCCCGATATGGCCGTGTCGAGATGGCTGGCAGTGTCGAGAAGACTGTAGTGTGGCACGGGTGGCAAGGATGCCTCGTAACTGGGCAGCGCAACGTTCAGCACCCGCCTGTATCTAAGATTAATCTCCAATGCACTCCTTGAGTGCTCCAGGGCCGTAGCCACGGCATCCTTGGGGGAGGCAAATCTGGCCAAGACAAACGGCTCAAGCAGTTCCGGCAGCCTTCTGTCAACTGCCTCGCGGACGTCTTTGTAATCCCGCGACAGATGCAGAAATTCCTTCATGAGGCCATCCAGCTTATCCTTTATCATCTTGTGGCCCCTCAGCGCCAAGGCGTATCGACGCCTCAGCCTCAAGAGTTCCATCCTGTTAGGATTTACCTTTAATCTCATTCTTCTCTCTTCCTGTAGTATTTATCCGAATATTCCTTGCGTATCCTCTTCAGGTCCTTCCTCGGCAGCAACCCCAGCAGCCACCAGCCTATATCCAAGGTCTGGCTGATGGACCTGTTTTCTTCCTCACCCTGCTTAATGAACTCATTGTTACAGTGTTCCGTAAAATCTACAAAGGCAAGGTCCAACGGACTAAGTGCGCCTTCTCCAAGAATAACGGCCAACTCTCTTGCCGCCTTGCCCCTGGCGTACGAGGCATAGAGTTGGTTAGAAATGTCTGCATGATCTTCTCTGGTTCTGCCCTCACCAATACCCTTATCCTTCAGGCGGGACAGTGAAGGCAGGATGTCTATGGGGGGATAGATGCCCTGCAGATGCAGGTCTCTGGAAAGAATTATCTGCCCCTCCGTTATGTATCCCGTCAGGTCTGGCACAGGGTGTGTCTTGTCGTCCTCCGGCATGGTCAGGATAGGTATCTGGGTGATAGAGCCCTTCCTGCCCTTGACCCTGCCGGCCCTCTCGTAAATGGCAGCCAGGTCCGTATAAAGGTAGCCGGGATATCCCCTCCTGCCGGGAACCTCCTTGCGCGCTGCGGACACCTCTCTTAATGCCTCACAGTAATTGATCATGTCGGTGAGGATTATCAAGACATGCATGTCCAGCTCGTACGCCAGATACTCGGCCACGGTCAGCGCCATCCTGGGCACGGCAAGGCGTTCTATCGGCGGGTCCTCCGCCAGGTTTATAAATACTACCGCCCTTTCTATGGCCCTGGTCGCCTGAAAGTTGGAGATAAAGTAGTTTGCCTCTTCAAATGTGACGCCCATAGCCGCAAAGACTACCGCAAAGCCCTCGGGAGAGCCGGGCACCCGGGCCTGGCGGGCAATTTGAGCGGCGAGTCTGGCATGCGGAAGACCCGAACCTGAAAATATGGGAAGCTTCTGTCCCCTTACCAAGGGGTTTAGGCCGTCTATTGAAGAAATGCCAGTTTGTATGAACTCACTTGGATAGTCGCGTGCACAGGGATTGATTGGACTGCCGTTTACGTTCAGTCTCTTTTCAGGAATAATGTTCGGACCGCCGTCTATGGTTCGGCCTGCGCCGTCAAAGACCCTGCCAATAATATCCGGGGAAACCCCAATCTCCAGTCCCTTGCCAAGGAACTTTACTCTAACGTTATCTCTACCCAGTCCCATGGTACCTTCGAATACCTGTACCAGAACGCAAGAATCCGCTATTTCGAGGACCCTGCCCCGTCTCACCTGACCGTCACTGAGTCTTACCTCCGCAAGCTCCCCGTAAGTAACACCTTCCACACCCTCAATTAGCATTAGAGGGCCGAAGATATCTTTTACCGTAATGTATTCCTTAAATACCAACCGCTCTATCCTCTACTAGTTCATCTACCTGCCTTGCGATGTCCCCCTCAATCCGCCTGAAGGTCTCCATGTCTCCCTCTGATGCCAGCCTCATGTTGGAAATTTTATCTTTAACTGGAACTCCCATCAACCGCAGGGGGTCAACACCCTTATCCACTGCGTCTTGGGCCTTGGAGTAAAATTTCAAAATGACGTCCAGCATGTGAAACTGTTTCTCCAGTGAGGTGTAAGTGTCCAACTCATGATATGCGTTTTGATGCAGAAAGTCCTCCCTTATCATTTTGGCCGTTTCCATAACAAGCATATCCTCAGGGGAAAGGGCCTCCATGCCAACCAGTCTGACCAATTCCTCAAGCTCCGACTCTCTCTGTAGCACACGGAGGGCCTTCGTCCTGTTTTCATCCCACCCCGCTCCTATCTTGTTGGCAACAAATCTGCCTACCACCTGCTGATAAAGCGAATAGCTCGTGAGCCAGTTCACGGCTGGGAAATGCCGCTGAGATGCGAGCCTGTCGTCCAGACTCCAAAAGACCTTCACCGTCCTAAGTGTTGCTTGGGTCACTGGTTCCGACAGGTCTCCACCGGGTGGGGAGACTGCACCTATAATACTCAGGCTTCCCCTTCTCCCCTCTTCGCCCTGGGCGTCCGAACCCATACACACAACACTCCCAGACCTCTCGTAAAAGCTGGCAAGCCTGCTGCCCAGGTACGTCGGAAAGCCTTCTTCACCCGGCATCTCCTCCAATCTGCAGGAAATCTCCCTCATGGCCTCCGCCCAACGGGAGGTAGAGTCCGCCATGAGGGCTACGTTGTAGCCCATGTCCCTGTAATATTCCGCTATTGTAATGCCGGTAAAGATGGAGGCCTCCCTGGCCGCAACCGGCATATTGGACGTGTTTGCCACCAACACGGTACGTCCCATGAGAGGTTCATGGCTTTTGGGGTCCTTAAGCTCCGGAAACGAGAGGAGCACATCGGCCATCTCGTTACCGCGCTCACCACAACCGACGAATACTATAATGTCTGCATCCGACCATTTTGCCAGTTGATGCTGCACCACGGTCTTACCGCTGCCAAACGGTCCGGGCACGCATGACGTACCGCCCTTTGCCACGGGGAAAAACGTGTCAATAACCCTCTGCCCCGTGATTAAAGGCTGGTCAGGCGGTAGTTTTTTGGTCACCTGTCTCGGCTTCCTCACAGGCCACTTCTGAAGCATCTTTACACTTACTTTGCCCGTAGACGTTTCTACCTCGGCTACCACATCATCCAGTGTATAGGCATCCTCCGCTACGACAGTTACCTTGCCCTCAACCCCTTGCGGTACCATTATTCTGTGCTCGATAAGCGCCGTCTCCTTAACGGTACCCAGGATGTCCCCCGGTCTTATGTTATCCCCCGACTTTCTGGCAGGAATGAAATGCCACCTCTTCGTCCTGTCCAGTGACGTATACTCCGCCCCTCTGGCTATATAAGAACCCAAACGAAGAGAAATTACGTCCAGCGGCCTTTGGATGCCGTCAAAGATGGAACTGATTAGACCCGGACCCAGTTCTACGCTAAGCGGTTCCCCCATCGGGTATACAGGTTGACCGGGGCCAATGCCTTCCGTCTCCTCATATACCTGAATAGAATATTCATCTGAACGTATCTCGATTACCTCGCCCAGTAACTTCTGTACGCCGACACGTACCATATCGTATATGTTGGTGCCTGTGAGCCCTCTGGCTACTACCAAAGGCCCTGAGACCTTGATCACAGTCCCTTCCTTCAATACAAACCTCCTCCAAGTATGTCCACGCCGACGGCATCCTTGACCATTTTGCCAGTTTCTCTGGCACTTGCACCGGTACTGCCGAGATGGGTGGGAAGAACTACGCTGGGAATACGCACCCTCTCTCTGAAGGTTGAAACAATATCCGGCTGTTTTACTACAATATCCTCACTAACTATTATCAAAGAAATTGCGGGGTCTTGGGCAAGCTTCTCCATGACCATTTCGAGGTCCTTTCTGGAGCTGGCATATTCAAGTCCCATGCCCAATGCCTTAAACGGCAGTATCTTATCACGCTCCCCTATAACAACGGCTTTGTACATTGCTATACGTAGGTCCTCCGGAGCGCACTCTTTATAATCTGCGGGTTTAACTTATTGACCTTACCGCCCATCAACAGTCTCAGGTTGAAGAGTTCGGCAGTAAGTCCCGCTAGATACCCAAAAACCCTCTCAGGCCCAAAGGTCGTGTAAAGTGCCGGCTCCAGCTTTTCCATAAGATAGTCGCTGGTATGCTTCTCGTATCTTGATAATAGTCCCTCTTTGTCGCCGGTTACAATCTTCTCCACAATCCTTTCCGGTACAATCTCGAGAAGGGCCTCTTTCCAGTGTAGCGGCGGACCCAGCAAAAACCTTTCGAAAAACTCGTCTCCCTTGAGAAACCACAACACGGTTGTCTCACGCCCTGCCGGCACCCTCTGGAATATTAATATCCCTTTTAATCTCAGGTAATCCCGTACGTATTCCCGTATTAATTCAGATTTTAACTCGGCGGCAAGCGTGGACAGATAATGTAACAAATACCCGTCGAGAACACTATCAATAAGACCGGGCCCGTCGGCCTTGGCCGCATCATCTTTCATGTGAGACTTAAGTGCGTTCACGGCCTCCTCATACACCTCCGGCAGTGAAGGTTTTCTGTCGCCTTCCCACAGGTCCCTCCACGTACCGTCCCCCACGGTGCTGGGAAATCGTTTAGCCGGGGGCAGTCCATAAATACTTTCCTTGAGAAGGTTTTTGAGATTCATAAAGTCGTAAGGATGCAGGAAGAAGTCGCAAACGGCTGCGGATGGCGAAAACCTTCTTATTTCATGTACCAACGTAAGGTAGCGCTCGTTTATTATGTCCTCGAAGACGGAGAGGTCGTCCACCCCGTGAAAATAGTCCCTCAAAGGGGAATCCTTTATGCAGGAGAGTAGGTCTTCGCGGCCTTCCAGGTACAGAGATTTCTGAAGAAAATCCCCCCTGAGGAGAGTGGTCTCTAAGGCGCTTACCTTGCCGGATACAAAGCACCACTGGTGTGGATCTCTTTCTTGCATTTTCGTAACGCCTCTACCTGTGGTAATTGCAGAGGGATGCGTTGTCCGCCCAAGGCGGATGCCCTTACAGTCTTTCCAAGGTCGCAGATTTATTACTGTTTGCCGAAGAGCTTCTCAGCCACCTCTGAGATTAGTTCCTCGCGCAGGTGATTAACTACGCCCTCCAGACTCCGATTGATCTCGCAGCCCTTCATCGTTAGGACAAACCCGCCTGTTATGTTCACGGCAGACGTCGCCAGGGAAAATACGTTCTTGTTGCGGGACTCGTTTATCCTTCTCACGAGCTCCGGCCCAACACCCCTGAGGTCTCTGCTTGAGAGCTTGAGTTCCGCCTTTTCATCTATACTCAATCTCCCAAGCCATCCCTGCACCAATTCCAGATACTCTTGCTTATCAAGTAAAAGTATGCTGTCCGTTGCCTCCTGAAAAGCACGATCAATTATATCGTTCTTCAATTTCAGAATCTGTTGATTATGGCTGGTTTTTAGTACAGAAAGATGTTTTTCTTTTTCTTCCCCTAATTCTCTATTCAGGGCCTCAAGCCTTTTCTTAACCCCTTCCTTCAGCAACAGTTCTTCTCTACTGAGCTTCATTGCAAGGCCGTTCTGCGCGGCCCCAATAAGCTTTTCGGCCTCTTTATTGGCATCCTCCAGCAACTGAGTCTTTATTCTTTCCAGGGACATGGCCTTCTAATGGGGAGTTATCTCCGGGGTAACGAAGGTCAGGCCGCCTGTCTTCGTCAGCCACATTATCATGAGGATAGCCGCTAGAAGGGCCACCACGGCGTAGGTCTCTATCAAGGCCGGCATGAGGATTGCCCTGCCTGCCTCCTCCGGCCTTTTTGCAGTTAAATTTATGGCCGCTGCAGCGGCCTCTCCCTGCCATATGGCACTCCTCCACAGGACGATTCCCATAGAAAGACCCGTAAAGAATAGCCCCATACCTGTTATGGGGCTCACGTTGACAGCGCTCTCAATCAGCCCTATTCTCATGGCGATTGTGATGGCGCAGATAAAGCCGTAAAACCCCTGGGTGCCCGGCATGGCCATCAACACAAGGAGCCTTCCAAAAAGCTCTGGTTTCTCGGATAGCACACCCGCTGCCTGGCCGACGGCAATGCGAATGCCCCTGGCCGACCCCATACCACCAAACATTACTGCCAGCATTGCCCCCGTACCTGCCCAGCCCAGACCGGTTTCTAAGAAATGAATCCTCAGGAATTCTTCCATAAGTTTAGACCCCTTATCAGTCTATTATCTGAATCCTCTCCGAGTGAAAGCCAAAAGGCCTGAAACGGACGGCTCCAGCCTCATAAAATCTACTGAAAAATTCCAGCATTATAAGCCTCGCCGGATGCACAAATGAGCCTATTATGCATATCGCAAAGTTCAGCGTATGGCCGATAATCAGCGCCAGTATGAAGAATATGGTTCCGGCCGAACCCACCAGGTCAGCTATGATGTTAAATGACATCGCGATGATGCCCGTAGTAAGCCCCAGCGCCAATAGCCTTGAATAGGACAGGATGTCACTTATGAACGTAGTAGCGCCGTATGTACCCACAATACCGTAGACACTGATTAGCCCCGTAATCAGCCTGGCTGCTATGCCCTTTGTCTTTCTGCCCTGAGTAAGCACCAGACCGATGACACCCAGCACAGCGGCGGCCTTTCCTATCCTTACCATCTCGGGTGGTGCTGCGATAAAGACATGGCCAATTAGTATAACAAGACCCGACAGGAATATCAGCCACATCCCGCCGTCCAGAAGCGCATCCGCTGGTCTGCCCATCCTGAACTCACGATACATCCTGAGACCAAGGGCATAGAACTGGTTGACTATTCCAAGCCCCAGCGCAATGACCAGTGCAACGAGGATGTCGTTAAGCGGGTCAAACACGCTGAGCGTCTCTTTGAGACGAAGCAGCGGATTGCCCTGGCCCAGGTACTCAGGCTTATAAAGGTCACCTGCCCACCCACCCATCAAGGCGCCGCAAAATACCGTACTTATCCCGGCATAGAAAAAGAGGCAGAAGAAATTACTCAGTCCATAATTCAACCTGTAGCGTCTCATCATATAATAGGAAAGTCCCATCAACATGATTCCATATATAACGTCGCCAAAACAGATTCCAAAAAATAGAAGAAAATTAAGTACGATGTAAGGCGTGGGGTCGAAGGTGAAATAATTAGGCAGTCCAAACATGTTCGTGATCAGTTGTACGGGGCGGAACAATGTGCTGAGCGTCAGCGACACGGGCACATTCTCCTCCGGGGACGGGTCATTATAGATTGCCGCGTGCTGAGGGAATTCTGCCTTGAGAGCGTCTTCTAACATATGGACGTCCCTTGTCCGTATATATCCAGTTATCACGAGGAGTTTTTTTGACCTGGCAAAATTCGTCTCGACGGCTTGCTTCTCCCTCTCACTCTCCAGGTATCCAAGAAGGGCTACGGCCTTATGATGGTACTGGTCGGCCAATTGGAGCATCTTGGCCCGCAGTGTCTCCTGCCTGTCCAGCAGGATGTATTCCCTCTTCTCCAATTCGGAGCCTCTTTCCTCAGCCTTGCCCGGGAACTCCGGTACGGTCAATTCATGAAACCCGTGAAAGGCAAGCAGGCTTTTGGCCTCCACGTCGTCCTTGGGCAGACAAACAACCAATATCCTCTTCCATTTTACGCTGGCGGGGGTGACGTCCTGCCACGAAAGGATTTCTTTGGCCTGCGGGTTATCGGTGAGCTTGTGCCAGCTCTCCTTAGAAAAGACACCCAGTCTGACAACCACCTTACGGATTGCCTTCAGTTCAGATAGTGTCCACGGCAGCCCATACAAGCCCTTAAGGAGTTCCATCTCCTGGCGAACATCGTTCAGTTCCCTTTTAACGGATGTTTCTTCATCGCAAAGGGCTTTGCAATCGTCGTGGACGCGGTCTATCTGGAAGGCAGAGATAGTCTCTATAAATTCCTTTTTCTTTACCTGTACAGGGACAGGGAAAAGTCCATCTAGAAAGGACTTTTTCCGTGTTAGATACAAAGACAAGGCGGAGACGACAAACTCCAGCTTCTGGATTTTATCTCCGCCGTCGTGTGCGCTTGTGGAATATTTTCTTAGGGTGACCTGTGCGGTGGGTATACTGGAAAAAACATCCGAGACGTGTAAGACGCCGAGTTGATAAAGTCTGGATATAAGGGGTCTGCTCTTATAGGCTGGGACCAGTAAGGTTACCCTTTTGACCCTGTCAATAGCCATGTCTCAAAACTCGCGGATTCTGTTTATAAGAAACGACACTACATCATCGAACCGTTCTCTCTCTCTTTGCAGGATGAAGGCCCGGGTATCCTCAAACGCCTCCTTGAGCCTTGATTCTGCCTGTTCGGTTTCTTCTTTAAAACGGCGCCTCAATTTTTGCGCCTCGGCCTCAAACTCCTTTTCGCATTTGAGTCTGAGCGGTGTCAGCTTATCTTCCGCTCCGGCCGCAAGGGACTTCGCCCTACTTTTGGCCTCCTCGACTATCTTTTCGGCCTCTTCCTCAATCTTAGAAATCTCTTTGATAATATCTAAGTCCACGTATCTTTCTCACTAAACTAATCACTTGCGCAGGGACTTCCCCAATGCATTTTCTATCGAAGCGACCTTGTCGCCGATGTGAACGGTCCTGCCCTTTCGGTCGTCAATAGTGATTATAGTAGTCACCCTTTCGGAGCTCTCCATCATCTTGTCATGACATTTCTTTATGAGTCTCATTACCGTGTCCCAGTCACCCTCTAAGACTGTCCGCATGTCATTAACCTTGTAGTCGACGCCGCTTTTGTCCACCTCGGCCAGCACCTCTGCCAATTGATGACTGAGGCTGCTCGAGCCGGTACCAATAGGCACAATCCTAAAATCTGCCATCATTTTAGTACCCTCCTCCTAAATTAATCGTAAAAACCATAAAGGAGAGAGCGGATTATACACCATTCCTATTTGAATGTAAACGAATAGATTGGGGATGGGTTCCGGGGATTTGTTTACATCTAGAGAGTTCTAAAAAGTCGCTCCAACACCCTATGTCATTCTGAGCAAGGCGTGTAGCGTGGTAGCTTGTCCGCGCCCGGAGGTGGATCCGCCTCTGGCACGACAGCCACGTTCAATCCGCCTTAGGCGGATCATTCTGAGGAGTAGGGGCGGGGTTATCCCGCCCCTACGGCATTCTTCACTTCGCTCAGAGTGACGTACGGTATTCGTGAACTCTTACAGGATTTTATCTAAAAGTTAGACTGGGTTTCGGAAGGATTCTGGGGCAGGACGGGGCAGCAGGCCGGCGCGTTCGACTATCTCAGGAACTATCTCTTCCCACTCGATGGCCATTATGTGGACGCCGGCTACACCTTCAATATCTCTGAGCTGTTCTATTATGTCCAGGCAAATCTGGATTCCCTCTTCCTTAGACTTCTTTTCCTTCATGCGGGCGATAATTTCATCAGGCACGTCCATACCTGGTATGTTCTGTTTCATGTACCTTGCCATACCCGGGGATTTCAGGGGTGCCACGCCCGCCAGTATAAATGCCTTCTTATGAAGTCCCATATCCCGGACTGCCTTCATCCATGCAGTAAATTTCTCTACGTTATAGACTATCTGTGTCTGAAAGAATTCTGCCCCGGCGGCCATCTTCTTTGCCAGGCGTCTTGCCCTAATGTCAATGGTACCGGCAAACGGGTTTTCGGCCGCACCTAAGAAAAATCTGGGCCCTACGGCTATCTCGGTGCCGGACAGAAGTCTCTTCTCGTCCCTCATCGTCTTTACCATGTGGAGGAGTTGGACTGAATCCAGGTCAAATACAGGTTTTGCGGTGGGGTGGTCGCCAAATTTCGGATGGTCGCCCGTGAGGCAGAGGAGGTTTTTCATCCCCAGCGCCGCTGCACCCAGGAGGTCGCTCTGCAGCCCGATGCGGTTGCGGTCGCGGCACGTCATCTGAACAACGGGCTCAAGGCCGGCCTCCATCAGTATTACTGCCGAAGCGATGCTTGACATTCTCACCACAGACGTCTGACAGTCCGTGACGTTAAAGGCGTCGGCGTATCCCTTGAGGAGGGCCGCCTTTTTTTCTACAACCGTTCTGTCGGCGGCATTGGGAGGACCGAGTTCGGCCGTAACCACGAACTTACCGGCCCTCAGCAATCTTTCCAAGTTGCTACCCGCTATCATGTTAAGTAGCCAGCCCCTCCGTCTTAACCCTTACATGCTCCAGCGTAAGTCTTGAGGGGCGTATAGACCAGTCCTTCGGGGGTACAAATTTGTCTATTGCGTCCCTGTCGCCGCTCTCCTCTGAGCGCTTGTATATTTGCTCCCACACGCAGGGCGTATTTGGATCCACTTCACACTTCCCACCTTGAGAACCGCCACAGGGACCGTTGAGAAGACTCTTGGCACAGCGGCTCACAGGACAGTAACCGCCGGTCTCACCTATGATGCAGTCCCCACAACCCACGCAGCGCTCCCAATATAATCCCGGTTCTATAGTGGCGCCCATAAACACCGCATCCACACCGGGAGAGACCTTTACGTCGGAATACCTCTCCGCCAGACACTGTGCACCTACGCCACAGGCAAGTGATATGGCGGCATCGCAGCCCTTCATCTTATCGCTAAGCTCATCTATAAATTCCGGCTCACACTGTCTGAGTGCGGTATCCTCTTCTATTTCAAGGTTCAAACCCTCCTTCTTGGCCCATATGCGCAGAACGGAGGCAAGTTCAGCTACCTGTTTTTCCCCCCCCACCGGACGAACCGTTACGCAACCTCCGCATCCTACAACGGCGATCTTCTTATGATTCTTTATACGCTTCTTTATATATTCCAACGACTTCGGCTTAGCTACTATCATCCCTTTTACACCCCACGTTAAATCACAATCATTATCTGCTGCGTTTAAACACAGGACCGAGCTTCTTGAGCTCCTCAGTCATTTGTTCCATCTCTTTGAAAAACTGCTCTGTGGGAGACGGAGAGAGCCACTGGAATCTCTCAGCCTCAAGTCCCATGTCTGAGAGGATTCCCGCTACATAGTCAAACCTCTTCTTCGCCCATGCGTGTCCGGTCTGATACGGACACTCCCCCGGTAAACAACCCGCCACCACTACACCATCTGCCCCCTCCTCGAACGCCTTTAACATGAGCGTTGAATCCAGCTTTCCTATACAAGAGACCTGCACCGTTTTTATATTACTTCTTGTTCGACCTAGTCTTGATACCACAACCTCAGACTGGGAATCGTACAGACAAAGGAACACAACGACCCTCGGGCCAAATTCCGGGCCTGAGAACTCTTCTACGGCCTTTTTTAGGCCGTCCATACCCCGGTCTTCATAACGGTCCTTAAGTGTTATTGCCCTGGCGGGGCACTCTACCACACAAATGCCGCAGGACTGGCAATCAACGCCTATCTTGGCCTTCTTTTCAACCCTGTTTAGTTCCGGCACGTCGTACGGACATACCCTCACACACGTCAGACAGGCCGCACAGAGTTCCGGGTCCACCTCTGCACCTGCACCACAGTTTAAACACCGCCGGGCCTCCATCATGGCCAGTTGGTCGGAATATCCCAGCTCCACCTCACTGAAGTCCCGCACCCTAATACCCGCGGAGAGAATCGGCACCTTTTTGCGGAGTTCCCTTTTTATAAGCCCAATTCTGCGAGAGGAAATGTCCGTCATAGGTGTGGGGCCTTTTGATGCATCGAATCCCTTTCCCCTGAGATAGCCGTGTATGGCTACGGCTGCCCTTCTGCCATGGGCTATTGCCTCTATAAGGGTACCACCCACCTTTACTGCATCACCACCGGCGAACACACCGGGTCTGTTGGTAGCCAAGGTTTCCTCTTCAACACCAATGACATTCTTTGAGGTTACACTGAGTCCTGAGTCATTTAAAGACGACAACTCCGGTAACTGCCCAATAGCCATAATGACGTTGTCTACGTCCATGACAAACTCGGAACCGGTTACAGGTATCGGCCTCCGTCTGCCGCTCTGGTCCGGCTCGCCCAATTCCATCTTTATGCACTTGACAACCTTGACGCCGTCATTACCCAGGAGCTCCACGGGAGACGTCAGGAACTTAAACCGTACGCCCTCTTCTTCGGCCTCTAAACGACCCACCTTTTCACATGGCATCTCCTCCACAGACCTGCGGTATACGATTGTAACCTCTTTTGCACCCACCCGCAGCGCTGTGCGTGCCGAATCCAAGGCGGTATCGCCTCCGCCTATCACGACCACCTTTTTCCCAAGATTTATTGTCTTACCCAGACTAATCTTTCTTAGGAATTCTACAGCAGGTATCACTCCGGCAAGGTCCTCGCCCGGTACATCAAGCCTTAGCGATTTGTGAGCCCCTATACCAATGAAAACGGCCTTAAAATCTTCTTCAAAGAGGGTGTCTACCGTGATATCTAAGCCCAGTTTTACACCTGTCCGCAGTTCAACACCAAGGCGCAGGATGTCGCTTATGTCACTGTCCAGAGAATGTCCTGGCAGGCGGTAGCGTGGTACGCCCGTGCGCAACATACCGCCAGGCTCAAGTAGTTCCTCGAAGATTACACACTTGTATCCAAGAAGGGATAAGTCGTTTGCGGCAGTAAGTCCGGCAGGACCGGCACCAACGATGGCTACCTTTTCCTGGTATCGGGCCTTGCGATTTTCCAAAGACGGACTGAAATCCTTGTCGGAAAGAAATCTTTTGAGCCATGCGATGGCGATGGGTTCGTCTACGGCGGAGCGTCTGCATGCGTCCTCACAGCGGCGCGTGCAAATACGGCCGCAAGAGGCGGGAAACGTGTTCTTAGACCTTACCAGACGAAAGGCTTCTTCAAACCTCCCTCTGGCAATAAGCTGTACATAGTCCCTCGCATCTTGATTAATGGGGCAGGCTGCGATGCAAGGGGCCTCTCCTCTTGCACTTGTGTTATCTACTCTTGTTCTTTCCAGGGTCGTCATGGCCTTATGAAAAACAATAAAGAAATTCCCCAGCTTATTCTGTATCTCGATCCTTCTAACTGGGGAATAAGAGTGAATTGGGGCGGGTAAATGCAGAAGGGTAACACAGAAGGGATTCTAGAACACAAAACTCCTCCCTTAACAGGCTATCTGATTTCCGGCAAAAACAAAAAACCCTCTCTTCGACTACATAATCATAAACACAATAAATGCAGCCATTATAAATATGCCGCCTAGGGCGAATAGGAGCAGCGCCCAGCTCATATAGGTCTTTAAGAGCCTAAATACCCCGGTCAGTTGCGCTGCATTAAGCGCAGAAGCTGGCGGCTTAAGAGTTATAAATGGCTTGGAACCTACAAACCCTGCAATAAGCACCAACAAACCACCGATTGCACCAAGTATCTGGACGGCAATCAACATCGTTAACATCCCCCCTTTCTAGAGTTCAGTTTCTTATCCTTAAGTGCTGTGCGCATAAAACCATGCACAGAATAACACTCCTCAATCAGATATAAGGCTTTCGGTCTTAAAACAAGTTCTCACGGCAACCGCACACCGAAAGCGAAACGCCACAACCAGCAGAACAAGACCACACAAAAGCACCCTGCAAACCACAAATAGCTCTGTTAGTACGCCTCACCCATGACAACCTCAGACTTTAAATCGAGAATTAAAATGGTTGAGACAGAGCAGGACTGGAATGAGCGCTAAAGGCCCCGCCTAAAAAGGCGCCAGCCGTGTCTAAATACTTATAGACACAGAAAAATAAGGAACGCAGCGAACAAAAAGATTCCGCCTATACCGAACAGGGTCAAAGACCAGCTCAAATAACTCTTTAGCACCCTCACGACTCCCGTCATCTGTGCAGCATTCAGTGTAGTACCTGACGGCAGGTTAAGTCTTACAAAGGGTGCAGCTCCCACAAACCCTGCAATAAGCACCAACAAACCACCGATTGCTCCTAGTATCTGGACGACAAGCAACATTATCTACATCCTCCCTTTTTGGGTTCCGATTCTTATCTTGCGTCTGTGTTGACAAACACCATACACAAAGTAATACCCCTCAATCAGACAGATGGCTTTTTACTTTTTAATACAGAGTACCTACTGCAAAGATGAAGAATGCTATAAATACAAAGCATCCCCCGAGAGCGAACATTAGCATAGACCAGATAAGAGGTACCCTAAGGGCCCCCAATAGTGCTGTCAGCTGCGCCTCGGTCATAGTAGCATCAGGCTTTAAATTTAGCGCCAAGAAGGGCTTGGCTCCTACAAACCCTGCAATAAGCACTAGAAGGCTGCCAATCGCTGCAAGGGTCAGGACACCATAAACTACCATTGCTGTCTCCCCCTTTCTTAAGGAATCGAGCCGTTATACAATTCTGGTTAGTATCCGCAACAAAAGGTCTTACGGTCTTACCCTCTAGGGTAAATATGATTAATTGGTAAGCACTCTAGAGGAACAACATTTTACTAATGGCTTAAACTGTAAGAATATACTGCCGTGACCGCCGTACTTCAAACTCCACTACCCTTACTTTTGTGTGCATAACTATAGTATGAAAGGATTTACTTGTCAAGAAAAAAAGATACTCTCCTTTGACAAACCTTGTTGTGATAAATAAAATATGACTTAACATGAATAACCAAAAACCATTGAGAAGATATTTGACAGATTTTAATACCGCCCAATTGCCGCAAATAAATACAGACGTGTTGATAATTGGGAGCGGTATCGCCGGTCTTACTGCTGCCTTAGAGGCATCCAGGGAGGGCCGAGTGCTGATTGTATCCAAGGATAAGCTGAGTGAAAACAATACCATGCACGCCCAGGGAGGGATTGCAGTAGTGCTTGCCCATGATGACAGCTTTGACAGCCACATAAATGACACCTTGGATGCCGGACAGGGACTGTGTGAACCCACAGTAGTGGAAGAGGTAGTAAAAGAAGGTCCCAAGAGAATAAAGACACTTATAGGTCTTGGAACCTGTTTTGACCGCGAGGACGGTCAACTGGCCTTTACGGTAGAAGGCGGTCACAGCTACCCCAGGATAATACATGGTAAGGGTGACTCCACAGGCATGGTAGTGGAGGAGGCCCTGCTAAATTTCATAAAAACATGCAGCAACATAAGCACCCTCGAGCATTATTTCGCCGTAGACCTCTTGACGACGGATGGTCACTGTTGTGGAGCGATAGTATGGCATAGACACAAGGGCAAAATGGTGATATGGGCCAAAGAGACCCTGCTTGCCACCGGAGGATGCGGCCATGTGTATCGAGAGACAACCAATTCTGACGTAGCCACTGGTGACGGCGTAGCCATGGCCTACAGGGCAGGGGCAACTTTGAGGGACTTGGAGTTCGTACAGTTTCACCCAACAACCCTCTACATCGCCGGCGCCGCAAGGTCGCTTGCAACAGAGGCCCTCAGGGGGGAAGGCGCTTTACTAATCAATAAGGAAGGCAAACGTTTTATGCCGGATTACCATCCCATGGCAGAGCTTGCACCGAGGGATGTGGTCAGCCGCAGCATAGTGCGCGAGATGCAGTCCACAGAGTATACCCACGTATACCTTGACGCAAGGCACATACCCAAGAAACGATTGAAGATGCGTTTCCCTAAGATATGGTCTATATGCGCCTCTTTCCACATAGACATCTCAAAAGAAACCATTCCTGTAAGACCCAGTGCCCACTATATGATTGGCGGCGTGAAGGTGGACAAGAAGGGCCGTACAGATGTAGCATGCCTATATGCCTGTGGAGAGACGGCCTCAACCGGACTGCACGGCGCAAACCGTCTAGGCAGCAATTCACTTCTAGAGTGTCTGGTATACGGCCACAAGGTGGGGATGACGATTGCAGACGCACTTAGGAGAAATAGAAACGAAACCAAAACTTATCCTCTAAAAGTAATGGTAGAGGCACGGAGGCAGAGAGGGCTTAACCTGGGCGACATAAGGTATGCACTTAAGAGCCTCATGTGGAGAGATGTCGGACTTGAGAGAAACGAGCAACACTTAAAAGAGGCATCTGAAGAGATAGGGCATTGGTCGGAATACATCATGGACAAGGAGTTCCACTCACCTTACGGATGGGAACTACAAAACATGCTGTTTCTCTCCAGGCTCATCACGGACAGCGCACTGGAGCGAAAAGAGACAAGGGGGGTTCACTACCGCAGCGATTTTCCGGACCGTAACGACAAGGACTGGAAGAGGCACATCACGGTACGGCGCGTAACATCCTAACTTTACTTCCTCTCTCTCCCCACTACAAGAGTAACGTTGTGCCCGCCGAAACCGAATGAGTTTGACATCGCCATATCAACCTTCGCTTCCCTGGCCTTCTTGGGTACAAAGTCCAGTTTACAACACTTCGGGTCCGGATTTTCGTAGTTGATTGTGGGCGGTATGACACCCTCTTGCATGGCCAGCACACAAACAATCAGTTCCACAGCGCCTGCAGCTCCAAGCAAATGGCCCATCATTGATTTTGTAGAGCTGACGGGTACTTTCGTTGCGTAGTCATCAAAGACCTTGCTTATGGACATCGCTTCTATCTCATCCCCAAGCGGAGTGGATGTGGCATGTGCATTTATGTACGCTATGTCTTTCGGTGAACACCGTGCGTCCTTTAGTGCGCTTTCTATGGCGTGGATCGCTCCTCTACCGTTGGGGTCGGGTGCAGCCATGTGGCTGCCGTCTGCGCTGAGACCGTAGCCCAAGACCTCCGCATATATATGAGCCCCTCTTTTTCGTGCATGCCACAGTTCTTCAAGTATCACAACGCCCGCCCCCTCTGCCAGCACAAAGCCGTCCCGATCCCTGTCAAAAGGTCTTGAGGCCGACTGAGGGTCGTCGTTCCTGGTAGAAAGCGCCTTCATACTGCTGAAGGCAGCCACTCCCAGCGGAGTTATAACGGCCTCGCTCCCGCCTGAGATAACCACATCCACGTCTCCCCTCTGAAGGAGCCTGAAGGCCTCTCCAATAGCGTGGGCGCCTGTGGCACAGGCGCTGACTACTCCCAGGTTCGGACCACGAAGACCGTAGTGTATGGCCACATAGCCAGATGCTGCGTTTATCATGAGCTTCGTGATCATGAATGGCGAGATTCTCGAAGGACCGCGTTGCATCAACACGGTGTGCTGGGCCTCCAGCTCTTGGAGACCTCCCATGCCGGAGCCTATGATGACGCCCACCCTGGTCGGATCTTCTTTCGCAAAATCAAGGCCGGAGTCATCCACCGCCATTTTAGAAGCGGCAAAGGCGTACTGCACGAAGGGGTCTAAGCGGCGTATCTGTTTCTGGTCAAACCAGAAGGAGGGATCAAAATCTTGTACCTCGCCGGCAAAGCGGACATCAAAATCCGTGGTATCAAAACCCTTGATGGGTTTTATGCCACTTTTCCCTTGGGAGACGGCGAGCCAAAACTCTTTCTTATCGCAACCTACTGGGGTAACCGTTCCTAAACCGGTTATTACTACCCTATTACCCCCCCATCTATTTTGCTCGCTTTTCAATGTACTCGATTGCATCTCCCACCGTTTGTATCTTTTCTGCTTCCTCATCCGGAATATTCATATCAAAAGCGTCTTCAAATTCCATGATGAGCTCAACGGTATCCAGGGAGTCTGCTCCAAGGTCGTTAACAAAAGACGTTTGGGGGGTAATCTGTTGCGCATTAACACCCATCTGTTTGCTTACTAATTCAACAACTCTCTCTGCCACGGACGGCACGCCATATCCTCCTTAGAACGGAACTTTTAGTTGAATACATCTTTTTGAAACCGACAATATAATCAAAGTGTGTGTGGATGTCAAGAGTATCTACTGGGAAAGCTGTCCTAATTACCCGCTCAGCGCGGCATCTAGCGAATGTACAGATTCTATATTTCTGACCTCCTTATTCGGGTCTATCCTGCGAAGCAGTCCACTCAACACCTTACCAGGACCCACCTCATAAAACTCATTCACGCCGTCTCTAAAAAGGGTCCCCATTGACTGGGTCCAACGTACCGGATTGGTAATTTGAGCGAGAAGCGCATCTTTAATCTCATCAGGTTCTCTAACGTATCCTGCATTTACGTTAGCGACCACGGGCACACTTGCCCTGATGACACGGAGCTTTTCAAGTTCCGGCGCCAACTTGGCCTGAGCCGAGGCCATGAAAGGGGAATGAAACGCACCGCCGACCTTGAGAGGAACGGCCTTTGCGCCCCTACTCTTCGCAAGTTTTACCGCCTCCCCCAGGGCATCATTTTCTCCGGAGATAACTACCTGGCCCGGGCAATTATAGTTGGCCGCACAAACTACTCCGTATGACGAGACCTCTTGACAGATACCCTCTACATCTTTATCTGTCAGACCAAGGACAGCCACCATGCCTGTTGGGGTCTTGTCCGTCGCCTCGTGCATATATTTGCCTCTTTTGTAAACGACCCTAACGGCATCCTCCAGACTAATTGCCCCCGCAAACACCAGCGCTGTATATTCACCCAGGCTGTGGCCACATGCGGCGGAGCATGCCGTAGCGCTTGTCCCCCTTAGGGACTTGATGACCTCTAGCATGGCAATACTTGTTACAAGGATGGCGGGCTGCGATATGAAGGTCTTTGAGAGTTCCGTCTCTTCGCCGGAAAAACATATCCACGCTAGGTCAAAACCCAAGACATCATTGGCTCTCAGATATACATTCCTTGCCTCTTCGAATTGTTCAAAAAAGTCCTTGCCCATACCGACGTGCTGGGCACCCTGACCAGGGAAGAGGAAGGCCCGTTTGTTCATCCCTACCATCTAATTATGGAGGAACTCCAGGTCAATCCACCGCCAAACGCAGCTAAGAGAACGAGGTCTCCTGGTTTTAATCTGCCGGATTTTTTCACTTCGTCCAGCGCAATGGGAATGGAAGCAGAGGATGTGTTCCCGTACTTATCGATGTTGAAGAATGTCTTCTCGGGCGGGATGTGAAGCCGCTCCATCGTGGCCTCTATAATACGAAAGTTGCTTTGATGGAGTATGAACAGACTGAAATCATCGACGGTATAGTCAGAGGAGTCGATGGTCTTTCTCATAATCTTAGTAAGATTGGTTATGGCAAGCTTGAATACTTCCCTTCCGCGAAACTTAATATAGTGAAGTCTCTCTTTTATGCTCTTTGTGGTAGACGGAATCTTAGACCCTCCCGCTGGCAGGGTCAGTACGTCGGTGTGTTTGCCGTCTGCACCAAGGTGGGTCGAAAGGACTTCAGAGCAATGCTTGCCCTTTGCCCTCCGCAACAAGACTGCACCCGCCCCGTCGCCAAACAAGATACACGTTGACCTGTCCGTGTAGTCGGTAACCTTCGAAAGGGTCTCTGCGCCTATAACCAGCACGTTGTCGACCATTCCTGCACGGACATAATTTTCTCCTATTGAGAGGGCATATATAAACCCTGCGCATGCCGCAAGAACATCAAATGCCCCTGCATTTTTTGCGCCGATGTGTTTTTGTACGTAACAAGAGGTTGAAGGGAAAAGGCTGTCAGGCGTAATAGTAGAAGTGATGATCAGTTGTACATCCTTAGGGGAAACCTTGGCGTCTTTCAGGGCCCTCATGGCAGCCTTAGAGGCCAAGTCTGAGGAGGCTACTCCATCCTCCACAATACGACGCTCCTTTATGCCGGTACGTTTTGTTATCCACTCATCGGTAGTATCCACCATCTTTTCCAGGTCTCTATTCGTTAATCTCTTGGGCGGGACATAAGCGCCTGTGCCCGCAATTGCCACTCTATAACCGCCGTTTCTTTCCATATTGGCCTTGTGAGGAAACTCCTTTCGTGTTAATACCTTGTGATACGTGCTCATTCCACAACAGTACTTTCGCAAATGCCGCAAGTCTCCAACTCTGAAACAATATGGTTGTTTACGTTATGTTTGCCGAACTGCAGCGCCTCTCTTATGGCACTCTGTATAGCCTTAGCATCCGACCTGCCGTGACAAACGATACAAACGCCTTCTATCCCAAGCAGAGGAACTCCCCCATATTCGGAATAATCCATCCTGTTCTTCATCCTCTTGAGGGCTGGTTTTAATAATCTCATCCCCAGCATCGTCCGGATACTGCTTGACGCCTCAGATTTCAGGGCATGCATAATGCTTTCGGCAAGTCCTTCGGCAAACTTGATGAGTACATTACCTACAAACCCGTCACAGACCACTATATCAAACTTACCTTCCAGTATGTCCAGACCCTCAGAGTTGCCTACAAAATTCAGGTTAGACCGCTGCAGTAGATTATGAGTTTCCTTAGCCAGGTCATTTCCCTTGCCGCGCTCGGAGCCTATATTCAACACGCCAACCCTCGGTTCTTTAACTCCGAGAACGTATTTGCTGAACACCGAGGCCATCACTGCGTATTGGAAGAGATGAATAGGTTTGCACTTGAGGTTAGCGCCTATATCCGCAATGAGACAACTGCCAAAACGGGTCGGTACGGCAGCCGCCAAACAAGGCCTCTTTACCCCCTTAAGCGTTCGCAACCGCATGCTGCCTGCGGCCACGGCAGCGCCGGTATTGCCGGCACTGACCATCGCCTCCGCCTCTCCATTTGCCACTAACTCAACGCACTTTGTAATAGAAGAATCGGCCTTTTTTCTGAGGGCAGCAACGCCCGACTCCTCCATACCCACTACCTGCGGTGCGTGCCGGATAGATAGGTTGGTAAGTTTACTCAAATGCGGTTGGAACGTTTTAATCAACTTTGTCAGCTCAGATTCATCGCCGACAAGTATTATTTCGTCGTCCTTGAACTTACCTGCCGCCTGAACCGCCCCTTTTACTATCTCCAACGGGGCCTTATCGCCGCCCATCGCGTCCACTGCAACACGCATATTATACCCTTTCCACTGCTATAACCTGCCTGCCGTTATAGTAACCGCAATTATGACAAATCGTGTGCGACATTTTTATATGCTTACACTGGGGACATATAAAACGTTTCGACAAATCTCCCGCTGCACCCTGAGCCCGCTGGAAACTTGGAATATTCGGAGGGATAAGTCTGTCGTGAGTGCGTCTTTTCCTACCTCTAGACACACTATGTTTTCTTTTTGGATTGGGCATATAACCTACGCTACAAATTCAAAAATAAAGAAAGGAGAAAGGGAGTGCATGTTCGGCCTTTACATTCCCCTTACTCTCCTACGGCCGCATCGGCCTTACACTTACGTAAGCATCAAACCTCTTGGAATTTGATGAATTTTATTATTCAGTATCCACATTGTCAAGTAAAATCTGAAAACCTCGTTATTCCAGGAGTATAAGGCCGAAGTATTTCACATACGTGCCTTTTTCCTCAAGGAAGCGGACTTCAAAGCCGTTGTCTCTCACCGTTTGGAAAACGTCTATACCGCAGGCCTCCATAGAAGGTCTTGCATGATAAGGCAGAAGGCACGGCTCGCTCTCAGGACATGTGGGGCAGAGCGGACATGGACCGGCGCCCATGGCAAAGGCCTTGTGGAAACCCGCAATGTTAGCCTCCAACTCCAGTTTTAGAAGCAATTCCTTAAATTTCTTGCCCGGCGGCTGACCCTCTATCAGTACGGCGTGCCTGTAACATCTCAGCATATCCCTGGTCTCTCTGTAAGTGGGTGCAAAGGGGGGACAGGTTTTGGATTTGTTGTAATAAGAGCAGCCAAATCTACATTTCATCTGGACCCACGGTTCCACCACAATGCTTGATACAGATATTATCTTGGCCTCCGTAGCGTCAAGACGTACCGCCTCCTCGCACAGGAAATTCATGTCGCGCGCCTTAGTCTCCACCGGAAATAGACCTTTCCCTTTTCTCACAAGTGCATCGTAAAAGGTAAACTAAATCCCGCAATACATAACAACACGCAATCTTTCTGTCAATACAAAATTGAGTTTGACCGCTTGATAGACGTGTGATAGTATTTGCCGTAAGCCTTTTAGAGATGAATCATTATAGACAGGAGGCCCAGTTCATGGAATACACCTTAAGCCAGATTCATTCCATCACGGGCGGCAGACTGGTAGGAGACGGCCGTACTAAGATTACAGGCGTTGGCAGTCTGGAGGGCGCAAAACCCGGCAACGTCAGCTTTGTCAAGGGGGAAAACCTGGTTAAAAAAGCCCTAGGGACGAAGGCCTCTGCCCTGGTAACACACAGGGACATACCTGAGCTTGGTAAGCCGCTTATCGTAGTGGACGACCCGTTCCTGTCCTTTACAAAATTTCTACAGGTGATAGCAGAAAAAAATACGGCGCAGCCAAAGGGCGTTCATCCGTCGGCATCTGTATCCAGAGGGGCCTCCCTGGGTAAGGATACCTCCATCGGTGCATACAGTGTCATCGAGGATGGGACGGTGGTTGGCAACGGCGTTACTATCCACCCCCTGGTTTATATAGGACGAAACACCCGCATTGGCGATAATACAGTCATATACCCGCAGGTCACCATAAGGGAATCTGTAACCATTGGTAAACGTGTCATTATACATTCAGGGACTGTCATTGGCGGCGACGGCTTCGGATACCTACAGGTAGAGGGTCGCCACGTGAAGATACCCCAGGTTGGGACCATAGAGATCGGCGACGACGTAGAGATAGGCTGTAACGTCACCATTGCCCGCGCAACCATGGATAAAACCATAATCTCCCGCGGCGTTAAGATAGACAACCACTCTCACGTTGCACACAACGTGACTATCGGTGAGGATTCCATGCTCATTGCCTATGCAAAGATTGCCGGCGGTGCAGTCATCGGCAAAAATGTAATGATTGCCGAGGACGTAGGTGTGACGGACCACGCCGTGGTCGGCGACCGCTCAATCATTGGCGGCGGGTCAAACGTCTACAAGAGCATTTCACCCGGCTCCGTCGTATGGGGTTCACCGGCCAAGCCCATTATGGAAGAAAAACGCCTCCAGGCCCTGCTCAAAAAATTGCCGGAGATGAGAGACACACTCAAAGAACTCTCCAAGAGATTCTTAAAAGAAAAGGGTGTTGAGAAATAAATGATTCCCCAACACCCTTTGTTATAACCTCGCAGTACCGTAAAACGTATCACACCGAGACCGGCGTCTTTTCCCCTTCCCTTATCTTGAACTTCTTGTCCAGCTTCTTCATCTTATCCACGATACCGCCGTATTCTAAATCATCGTACGGCAACATTGCGGGTCCTGAGAAGCCCTGACGCCTTATCTCCTGGGCCTTCTGAGAGACATTGCCCCTCACCCAGTCCCAGAACGGATGGTCAAAGGCATCGGCAGGCTCCGTAAGCTTGCCGTTATGCACACAGAAGGCTGCGCAGGTAACCACCGCAGGTCCGTCAAAGAAGGAAATGGTGGTGTTCTGCTTGCAAGGCATCATGGGGCCGTTATGACTGCCCCTCATCGTACCCGCAACGTAGTGACCGATGCTGTACGGAGAAAGTATCTCGCCGGTCGCCGGAAACTGAGCCTGTGTGCGGACCAAGTGCACTGGGTCATCTTTACCGGTGTATTTCCCCGCAATATTTCTCAACCTGGAAGTGCTCACAGATGCCGCCTGGTCGCCGGTATGTCTCGACCAGATAGACTCTACAACAAACCTGCCATTGTCTCTAAGCAGGGCTGCTATGTCGTATGAATCTTCAGGGGAGTTCAGCTCAATTATGCGGTCACCCTCAGTATTGTTCACATCCATAATCACAAACTTGAAACCCGCTGCCATTGACGGGCTGAGCATCAGGCCCGGGCAATACATCGGGTCGGCAAAACCGAGGAATAATGGGAGGTTGTAGGCCCCGGGTTCCGTCTTATCCGCCGCAAAGAATAAGAAGGGCTCGTTGGGCCTTTCCTCAATCTCCATCTCCGCGACCGCCGGTCCCATCCCCTTTACGTTTCCGGAAAAGGCGTCCTTAAGCAGGTCCTGCCCCGCACCATAGAGACCCTGGCTTTTCGCCACATTGGTGCCCGTCACAAAGGCATCCCAGGCCATCTTGTGGATTCCCTCATTTCCTACACCGCCGGTGTGGGTCATCAGAATGGCTATGTCGTCGCCGGTGTGGCTGATGAAATGGTCAATTATCTTTTTCTTGCCCTGGGTTTCTATGTGATCCCTAACCGCCTTCAAAACCTGAGCACTGGGCTTGATGTGCCCGCCCACACTCCCAATGTCAGCCTTAATTACGCTTAAGGTTGTTCTCATCGTCCCTCCTTTCCACAACAACTTCGGAAAAGACTGCCATTAATTATTTTGTGCAGAGTTTAGTTAATTTGTTTATAGGACCGAGCTGGTATCCCTTTCCCCTTGACGGGCGAAGGGAATGTCACGTCAAAGTCGGATGCGCCTCCAGCGCAGGTGGGGGTGATTATCAATCCCTGGTACTTACTGTCTGTACGGAACAAACTGGACATATCACGCACTCACCCTTCCCCTGTCCCCTCCCCTCAAGGGAGGGGGGCGTTAAAAAATCGGTTCCAATCATTCCACATTTTACTTTCTGCTCCTTTAAAATCAAATAATTTATTTCCTTCATTATTTTTTATTGACTCTTATACCCCAAGACGTTAATTTTAGCCGAGATGAGCAAGGGGCAGGCCTCGGACACCAATTACATAAAGTTTCTTGGTACGGCTGGAGCGCGCTTTGTAGTTACTACGCAATTAAGGGCCTCAGGAGGGGTGTGGTTTTCTCTTGACGACATAAATATACTTGGCGACCCGGGGCCCGGCAGTTTAGTGCGCTGCATGTCCTCGAGACCCAAGATGAACCCTGCCAAACTAGACGCCGTACTGCTTACGCATAGACATCTAGACCACTCGGGAGACATAAATATAATAATAGAGGCCTTGACGGAGGGAGGCACCAGAAAGAAGGGCATACTATTCACCCCCAAGCAGGCATTAGAAGAAGACCCGGTGGTTTTAAACTACGTCAGGAAATTTCTCTCTAAAATAGAGATACTCAAGGAGGGGGGTACATACCAATTGAACGGATTGAACATCTCAGCCCCTGTCAGGCATAAGCATCCCGTCGAGACATATGGAATAAATTTTAAGAGTTCCCTCTGTACAATCTCTTGGGTAATTGATACCCTATTTTTCCCCGAACTACTTGAACACTACAGGGGTGACGTGATGATACTAAATACGGTAAGGTTAAGGTCTGAGAATGACGCGGACAAGGGCATATACCATCTGAATCTTGACGACGTAAGGCTGATGGTTAAAGAACTCAGACCGAAGGTTACAATTCTGACACACTTTGGGATGAAGATGCTAAAGGCCAGACCGCATGAGCTTGCGATGAGGCTTTCTGATGAGACTGGCTGCAGGGTTGTGGCGGCATCGGACGGTATGAGATTTGACTTGACACAACTGGGAAATAATTGACATTCATACCCGCAGGTTCTTTGATGACTTTAATTTCACTACTTAAATTGTATCTGGTTAAGGCGCCGACGGTCGCGTCTGTTGGACTCCCGATCGCCTTTGTCGGCGACCTCTTAAACCGGCTCCCGATTCCGAAACAACTGCCGGACCTCAGCGCCCTGCTCCAAAAAGTAGTTGGCAACCCCTACTACCTTCTGCCGATACTTGCCATCGTTATAATAGGATGCATCATAGCCGCGATTGCCGGGCGGTCCAAGGCCAAGCGGAACAGGCTGAAAAAAGACGTGTTCCGCACGTCGGTCAGCAAGTTGAAGCCCGAAGACCTCGGCATCGAAAAATATAAAAACGATGACCACTACGTACCCAGGGAGAGCGACGAACATCTTCGCAGGATTCTGGAGGGCGGCAGTCCCAAGGTGCTGGTAATCGGTAAGACCGGGGCGGGTAAAACGCGCACCTTGTATGAGGCAATTAAGGAAAGAAAGGACTTTGTAATTGCCGTACCCAAACACCACACAATTACCCCGGAGAACAGCCGAAAGATAGCACACTCTTTACGCAAAAAAAAGGTCTTCTTATTCCTGGACGACCTGGATAAGTACGTTAAGAAGGTTGATATTGCCATGCTCATAGATCAGTTAGAGAACGAAGCCGGCAGCCTGACAGTATTGGCAACCTGCCGCACCGGAGACGCCCTTGACTTGGTGGAGAAATTGGAGCCGTCTTTCCTGAGACACTTCGAGAACCGAATCCGTATCGAACTGAGAGACTTAGCGCCCGCAGAGGAAGAGGCCCTGGCTAAGAGTTTGGACAGGGCTTGGTCGTCCACCACGTACAATCACACGCCTGGCTCCGTTGCGTTAGACCTGCCTGACATGAAGACCCGCTACAAGAACACCAGTAACGACGGCAAGGCTATCATCCGACTGTTGAAAGTGTTACGCAGTAGTCTCGTCCACATCTATGATGAACATTTGGTCAAGAAATTGTTCTATGCGGCTTCTGAAACGGAATCACACGAGCGCGGCAATTGGGGCAAGGCCCTCGCCGAGATGGTTGAAAGCGGGTTAATAGCCAGGAAGGAGGGATGCCTGAGTGTCTACGATGCCTACCTGGACGACGACTTTGTAGATGATTACACCCCTAGTGAAAGAGACTACGAAGCACTTGAGACATTACTGATTAGAGAAAAAGACACGGAGGCGCTGTTCAGCATGGGTATTTTCTACAGTACAAGAGACCAGCTGGACAAGTCCATTAGTGCCCTCGAAAAGGCTGTGGAGTTTAACCCGGACCACATCGGCGCCCGGCTCTGTCTGGGCACCGCATACGAGAAGAAGGACATGCTGGAAAAGGCCCTTACACAGTACGAAGAGATAATGAAGATTAGTATGAATAATGCCGAGATCCACTATAGGTTGGGCCTGATATATTACAATCAAAACATGCTGGACGAAGCCATCAATGAGTTTAAAAGGACCACAGACATAAATCCGAACCACGTCGAGGCACACTACAACTTAGCGGTTGCCTACGAGAAAAAAGGGCTGGAGGACGAGGCCATTGCAGAATATAAGGAGACTACAAGACTTGGCCCAGGTCATCTGAACGCACATCGGAATCTCGCCCTTATCTTTAATAAGAGCGACATGCTGGCGGAGGCCATTCAAGAATTTAAACAGGTTACACGGATTAACCCAAACGACGCAGAGGCGCATTACATACTTGCCTCCGCCTACAACGAGAACGGCAAGACCCAGGATGCCATCCACGAATATAAGGAACTTGCAAGGATAAACCCGGACGACGTCCAGGCCCACTATAACCTGGGTGTAAATTATTTTAGAATCAGAAATTTTGGGGGCGCAATCGAGGCATTCAAACACGTCGTGAGTTTCCAGCCTCACGACATCAAGGCGCATTATAACCTGGGCCTCGCCTATTTTAAGAAGGACATGGTGGAAGACGCCCTTAAAGAATATCAGGAGGTGTCGAGGCTTAAACCCGGTGACCCCGCAGTGTACTATAACCTTGCACTCTGCTACGAGAGGAAGGGCATGCTTGACGAGGCCATTGACGGATTTAAGGAGACGATAAGAAATTATCCTAACCACCCGGACGCCCACTGCAATCTGGCTCTGACCTACAACAAAAAGAATATGTACGATGCAGCCATAGCGGAATTCAAAGAGGCCATCAGGATAAAGCCCAAAGACCCCACCGCCCACGGCGGACTTGCCCTGGCATATCACAAAAAGGGCCTGGCCATGGAGGCAAGAAAAGAGTTCAGGATATATGAACAGTTGAAGGCCCAAACGGCCAAACGTCACCGGCGATAGATTTCAGACAGGTAAAGTAGTGGAAGCAGTTAAAGCACAGCTGTCAATATGTCTTCAGTAAAGTAAAATGAATTAGGGAAACTATACTTCCCTTAAATAGCCCCAGTTGTGCAGCTTGTCGCTGTCCTCAAACCAGCGGTTACCTATATCCGTTCTATAGTACATATTAGGTATGAGTATGTTCTTTATTCTGGAGTAGACTTGATATTGGGCCTGTTTCATCGTCTGCCCCACCCCGCACACGATAAGCACAACACCGGAAGTGCCGGACACCAGCCACTCGTCGTTGACCAGCGCAACATCTTCAATATGAACCCCCTCGGTAGGCTTTTTGAAAAAGATAACGGAGTCTTTTGACTTTACCTCGAAAGTCTCTTTATCTTTGAAGGGGAATGGAGGGACAACGATTCGTACGCCGATCTGGAATCCACTCTTAACTTTGAGTTTCGGCTTATTTCCCTTCGCAAGGTCGTAGAGGAATTCGCCAATGGGAATGGCCATTCCTTCCTGCTGTATGCTGATTGTCGGGTAGCCGAAGCGTGTAGTCCACTCAAGTGGGTAAATTCCGTTCTTGTTTACAATACAGTTAATGTCAATGTAGCCGACATACCCTTCTTCGGCCAATTTCTGCTCAAACTTTTTCAACGTTGCATTGAAGAGCTTATTGGGATCGCTCCAGAACATGCTCGTCCCCATCTCTCCGGTACTTGGTCCGAGGTTGCCTGGGAAGAATTTCTTATGTTCAAAATTAACGTTTATGGGGTAGATAAATTCTTTACCATCGAAGAATGCGCCGACCGCCACCTCTACTCCGGTAATACGCTTCTGTAACTGAAATGAGGGGATTTTGTTTGCCCATGCCTTCTTATAATCTCCAAGTACTTGTATAACGTCTCTGCCGTCATCTTCTTCGCCGATAAATAGTAAACCTTTGATGTTTTGCGCCTGTCCGCTAGGTTTTAGAACATACTTGTCTGGGTTTTGTTTGACGAAATCAATGGCGGCGTCAAAAGAAGTAAAGTCCCCGTAGTTTGCAACGTTGATACCGGCCTTTTTAAGTTCTTCCTGGCCGAATGCCCTCTCGTCCTCTAACCTGTCGGTATAAGGTGTACCGCCTATGACAGACTTCCCCTGTTCCCTTAATTTTTTTGCCTTGGTACCCTGGCCAAGGACATCGTCAAAGACGATTACGTCGGCCCATTCAATTTCCACCTCCCAATTGTCTACCTTAGGGACAAAACCATCGCCTATCTCTCTTTCTCCTTTAGATGCGATATAATATCTTACATTATGCCCTTCCTTTACGACCTGCCAGGCAATGTCGGTGATAAGCGCGTCAATTGATACAAACAGAAAATTCTTGGGATCGGGTTTCTTATCTGAAGATGTATTGGAATTTGTCTTTTCTATCATTTTTTGATCTCTGTGAGACGTACAAGACCGTAATGGTTCTCGTCCATAACTTATGAATTCTACTGGGTTATACGAGAAAAATAAAGAGCGGGATTACAAAAATTCTGTGTGGGAGAGTTCTAGGGACACTTTTTAAATGGCTGAACCGAGATTACACATTCTACACCCCCTGTCCTGATTGTTGTTTTGAGAGGGATGAATAATATCTTTTGTAAAAGGCGGGCCTCCGCCTGCGCAAATACCTCATGAGGTCATTGACGTCCCGGAACAACACCTTGTGTGATGCATTCCAGTCCTCTTCGTGGCAGGAGTCCCTTTCGAAATTCTTACAGATGGGAGGCCGGTCTTCGTATATTGTACACAGGCCGTTCGAATCCAGCTTATTGCACCTGGATTTAAATAGTATATACCAATCGTTATCATGGTCAATGTATACACTGACGTCCTCATGGTAAAGATAGAATTTAATGTCTTCGATCTCTGCCTTTGTAGCCGGCTTATCTATCTCTACCGAAACGTACTTACAGCATGCGTCACAGTCTCTACATAGGCTGTTGTTTCTGTCGGGTGTAGGGATTTTCTTTGCGTTAGATATTCTTGTCATCAGGGATAAGTCCTGCTGGTATGAACCGAAGGATGGGGTGGCCGAGGGGATTTGAACCCCCGACCCCCAGAGCCACAGTCTGGTGCTCTAACCAACTGAGCTACGGCCACCATGTTGCATCTATAAAACAGATTCTATCAGCGCTGACGCAATTGTCAAGTTGCATAGCTGCGGCGGTTAGAGTCCAATCAACAGCAGGACCATTAGAAGCGGTCATTGGACAAAGGATGAGGATTTCTGGAAGTTAGCTGTATCTTACAGGACAGAAAACTCGTACTTTGAGACCGCCACAAAATGTTGCCTTACAGGATTCAAACTCCAGTTTTCCCTCCACCTCAAGGGGGAGGGATTGGGACACATGGGTCTCGGTTTAGAAGCTCAGGTAGCATGTACCCTTGACAAGTCATTTTTTTCCTTTAAACTTGATAAATTACGGTAGGAGGCCTCTGTAAAATACTCTAAAGTGTCATTCTGAGCCGCCGAAGGTGGTGAAGAATCTCCAGTCTTTCCTGATTTGCGCCGGAGGCGGATCTGCCTACGGCACGACCTTTGGCATGACTTTGCCCAGAATGACGACATTGTGTTAGTGGCCTTTTCAGATGGCTTGGTAACAATCCAAAGAATGAGATAACTTCAATTCCTATCAAAGACGTTTAAACTTACGGCCCTGAGAGCCGTTAATCGGCCTTCAGGGCCTTTTTTGGAGTAATATTATGATTATTGTAATGAAGCCGGGGGCTTCTAAAAAAGAGACAGACCACGTGATAAAGACGGTGGAGGAAAGGGGGCTGAAGGCCGTACTCCTGCATGGGACGGAGAGGGACGTCATTGCATGCCTGGGTGATAAGCGCGATATAGCCCAGGACTTCTGGAATGCGATACCGGGGGTGGAAAAGGCTATGCCCATACTTTCTCCATATAAGATGGCCAGCCGCGAGGTGAAGCCTACGCCAAGCCAGATACGGATAAGCAAGGGGTTTTCCTTCGGCGGTAAAAAGATAGGGGTAATAGCAGGCCCGTGTGCGGTAGAGAATAAGGCCCAGCTTCTGTCCATCGCAAACAGCGTAAAGAAGTCCGGAGCGATTGCACTCAGAGGGGGCGCATTCAAGCCGAGGACCAGTCCGTATTCCTTTCAGGGTTTGGAGGAAGAGGGTCTGGAGTATCTGGCAGAGACACGGGAAGAGGTGGGCCTTCCCGTTGTGACAGAGGTGCTGAGTCCTGAGCATGTTGAGATGGTGGGCAGGTATGCGGACATACTGCAGATAGGCACGAGAAACATGGGTAATTTTGTGCTGCTTAAGGCCGTGGGAGAGCAGCCGAAGCCGGTCATCCTAAAGAGGGGTATGTCTGCCACACTTGACGAATTTCTTCTTGCGGCCGAGTATATCTTGTCCAGGGGCAATACCAATGTAATCCTCTGTGAAAGGGGTATCCGTACATTTGAGAATCATACCCGTTTCACACTGAGCCTAAGCGCCGTACCGCAGTTAAAACAGCTTACGCACCTGCCGGTTATTGTGGATCCAAGCCACGGCACGGGATACCGTCACCTCGTTAATCCCATGTCTAAAGGCGCTGTGGCCGTGGGTGCAGACGGACTGCTTATAGAGGTGCATGTTGACCCTGAAAAGGCCTTTGTAGACGGTGCACAGACCATAACGACAGATAATTTCGATACACTTATGAAAGAACTCAAGCCCGTGGCTCAAGCCGTAGGTAGAGACATATAAAATATCCCCAGGGAGCATCGATATGGTAGAAATAAAACCGTCCAAAAGGTTGGCGTCTATCTCGGCATATGCCTTTGCGGAGGTGGATGCACAGGTTACAAGGCTTAAGGAGCAGGGTATATCACCCATAGACTTTGGTGTCGGTGATCCGACATCCCCAACTCCACAACTGGTAAGACAGGCGACACAAACGGCTATTGATGTCAGGAAAGGCTCAGGATACCCAAGCTACATAGGCTGTAAGGAATACCGTCAGGCCATAAGTAAATGGATGCGGAAGAGATTTGGGGTGAGTTTAGACCCGGATACAGACATCTCTTCCACAATGGGTTCGAAGGAGGCGGTCTTTAATTTCCCGGAGGGTCTCGTTGACCGCGGGGACCACGTAATAATTCCGACGCCCGGTTATCCTCCCTATGCCAGAGGGACTATCTTTGCGGAGGGAGTGCCCTACTTCATACCGCTTCTCCCCGAGAACCACTTTCTGCCGGACCTGAAGGCTATCCCAAAAAAGGTGCTTAAGAAGGCAAAGATTATGTGGGTGAACTACCCCAATAACCCTTGCGCCGTGAATGCACCGCTGAGGTTTCTGGAAGAAGTGGTGGCCTTTGGCCACAAGCACAACATTGTCATCGCCTCTGATGAGGCGTATACAGAGATGTACTTTAACGATGACCCGCCGCACAGCATCCTTGAGATTACCAAGGAGGGTGTGGTGGCCTTTCACTCGCTGTCAAAGCGCAGCGCCATGACCTGCTACAGGGTGGGCTGGATAGCCGGCGATAAGCGGATAGTGGACATCTTTAAGAAGGTCAAAACCAACATAGATTCCGGCACCGCCACGTTTATCCAGGACGGCGCCATCGCCGCCTTGGGAGACGAAGGGCATGTGGAGACCATGCGCAGGGAATATAGAGAGAAGAGGGACATCCTGGTAAAGGCCCTGACCCAGGCGGGACTTCCTGAATGTATGCCGGAGTCAACGCTCTACGTATGGCAGAGGATACCGAAGGGCATGAGTTCCGTGGAATTTGCAAAGAAACTGCTGGACCCCGAGGTGGCAATCGTAACCACACCGGGCGCCTGGCTGAGCGACCGGACGGAATCCGGGCACAATCCGGGTGAGGGTTTTGTGAGATTCGCCCTGGTTCCCAGTATAGAGAAGACCCAAGAGGCCGCCGAGCACCTTAGAAATCTCAAGTTTTGAGACCTCTGAAGGTTTCGCTTCACAGGGTTCAAATCCAGTCTTTCTCATCTTTTGCGCCCCAACACCCTGACCCACCTGGCGGCAGCCTCTATCTCTTCTGGTGTGAGTTCCTTTCTCCAGCCCGGCATCTTGTTCTTGCCGTATTTTATTGATTCGACTATCTGCCCGTCGGTAATTGACACCTGCCAGAAGCGGCTTGTAAAGTCCGGCGCGCCCAGATGCATCCCCCTCCTGGTGGGGTTACCGAACTTACCGTGACACTCGGCGCAGTTGTGGTTATAAATTCTCTCTGAGTCAACCTTTTCTTTTTCTTCAGCAAGGCTGGCCGGGCAGAACAGGGCCCCAGCAAGAGCGAGGCATATTACAATGCAGGTATGCAGGGCCCTGGTCATTTACCAAGACCTTCTACTTGGCACCACACTGTGTAATAAGTACCTTATGGGTCTCGTTGACGGCCTTCCAGTTCAGATTTGCCATAAAGGCATCAATATAGCCCTTCCTGTTGGCGCCAAAGTCTATAAAGTAGGCGTGTTCGTAGACGTCCAGTACTACGAGGGAAGCACATCCCCATATGCCACCCTGGTTATGCACGTCGGCTGAATAATTACAGAGTTTTCGTTTGTGAAAATCGTAGGCCAGGATTACCCATCCTCTGGCAGCCATACCGGCGGCCTTAAAGTCGGCCTCCCAATTCTCGTAAGAACCAAAATCCCTTTTAATCCAGTCCACCAGGGCTCCCGTAGGTTTACCGTCACCGCCAAGGCAATTGAAATATGCCTCGTGCAGATAGACCCCGTTGACGGCGAATGACTGCTGCCTCTTCAGTTCCCCTATCTCGCTGTATGTAGCGTTTGCGCCCGCCTTATCCGCCTTTTTAATACCCTCCTCTATGGCGTTCGACTTATTTACGTATCCGGTGTAGAGTGTGCCGTGGTGGATATCCATTGTCTTCTTTGAAATACCTGTAAGCTCCTTTGTAAAGGGCAGTGGTTTGACTTCGTATGGCATTTTATTCTCCTTTAACTTTTAGTTTGTGCAACAAGACCTGAAGAGAAATGACACGTCTCCTTCTTGTTTGCGATAATATGAGACCTCTGCGAAAGCAACTTCAGTATTCACTGTCATTGCGAGCGAAGCGAAGCAATCTCCTATTTCAGCCGGGATTCTTCGCCGCCTCTGGCTGGCTCAGGATAACATTGGAGCTTTTGCAGGAGTCTCATAATATAAAATTCTAGTAGATTTTGTCTTCAGAAGTCAAACACAACGTTAGTGGTCTGTATTCTGCTCGGTTACGGCCTTGGTCTCGGCGTCTACCCAGTTCAGATAATCCTCAGAGCCTTGGAGGATAGGGATAAACAGCACCTCAGGGACGGTGTAGGAATGGAGTTCTTTTACCCTCTTCACCACCTCGTTAAAGAGACCGGTCTTTGTCTTTGCTATAACCAATACTTCCTTCTCGTCGTTTACCTTCCCCTCCCAGTGGAATATGGACTGGATGGGTGAGATGATGTTGACACAGGCAAAGAGCCTTTCTTCCACCATAGTGCGTCCTATCTTCCGGGCCTCTTCCTGAGAGGACGCTGTCATCAAGACCACTGAATGTTCGGACATGAAAGGGCCTCCTTGTATTTTATTGGCTGACTTTAGTGACTTTCTTACCGGCAACTGCAGTGGCCAGGACGTCTGAAAACCTCATCAGAATTGACCCTAGTATGGCCAATATAAGGACGTATAGAACAGTTAAAGCCTGTATATGATGGCCGAAACCGCCCGTAAAGGTAGTGGCTACGGCCGCAATTACGATGGAAAACTCCCCTCGCGGCAGCAGGCCGAGCCCTAGCCGTATCTGCGCCCTCCTGTTCAGCCCGTAGACGCGGCCGGCAAAAATCCCAGTAAGCAGTTTAAACGGTATTGATACGCCCACCAACAGCAGTGCCCACCAGAAGACCTCTCCGAAGGCAGAATAGTCGGTAATAATACCGAATGATACAAAGAAGATGGCCACAGTAATGTATTGAAGCGGTGCGATGAGCTCCAGGGTCTTTGCCTTTTGTCGTGTCTCCGCTATTACCATTCCTGCAAAGAATGCGCCTGTGGCGTCCGATAGACCCAGAAAACGGGCTGCGGATGCCGTGAGGATTATAATAGAGAACATGAGAAGGACAAATAGTTCTGTAGACTTCACGTCTAATAACTCTTCAAGGTATTTTTTCAGTAACTTGCCGATGAGCATGAGAACGGCACAAAACCCCAGGGCCTTAAGTATCGCAAGGCTTAGAGGGGTGACTTCCAATTTGCCTACCGTTATCATGCCTGAGAGGACAGCCAGATATATTGCGATAAATATGTCCTCAAATACCAGTATGCCCAAGAGACACTCCGTCTCCGGGTAGGCCGACCTCTTGAGTTCTATTATATTCTTGCATATTATTGCGGAGCTGCTGATGTAGACTATTCCGGAAAGGAACAACGACGTCATAATATCCCAACCGATGGCGAGACCCGCTATCAGTCCGACAGGCAGATTAAATGCCAAATCATATAGCCCTACAGTCAAGAGCCTGTGCTTGTTTCTGAGAAGCCCGCCGAGGGAGTATTCAAGCCCGATTATAAATAGCAGGAGAATTATCCCGACCTCCGACAGAAAATCCGTTACCACCGTCTTTTGGACAAATCTGCCCAGAAAAAGGCCCGTGAAGATATAAAGGGGTATGAGCGTAAGACGCAACTTTGTCGCAAGCAGGCCGCTTAGAAAGAGGATAAAACAGGTAATTCCTATCTCAAAGATGAGGGTATTAACTTCCATCCATTAATCCTCAGACTTTTCTGCGGACTCCGTGGCGGGCTTCCTGGGTGTCTTCTCGATGGGTTTTTCAACCAGGGTCAGGAACGCCTTTACCTGTTCGTTAGTGCCAACCACTATTATGGTATCGCCCTCGCGCATCTTATGTTTGGGCAGCGGGTTGGGGATTACCTTGCCTTTTCTCAGGATGGAGATTACGGAGACACCGGTCCTCCTTCTTATGGCCAATTCCCCGATGGTCTTGTTATCCAGTATTGAGCCTGCCTCCACCTTTACCCACTCCATGGCCATCTCCTTCATCAACAATTGGACGGCCGTCTCCTGTACGGGCAGGAAGTAAGACCCAACCAATATTGAGCCTATTGTGCGGGCCTCTTCTTCAGTAAAAGTTGTTTCTGAGACAGGGATGTCCTTGTCTTCCGTAAAAC
>Ga0156080_125_pt2 | contig 42377 bp, 39 predicted proteins | sample RifCSPlowO2_02_FD_107733 | JGI IMG/M metagenome (GOLD analysis project Ga0156080, IMG submission 107733) | Planctomycetes bacterium RIFCSPLOWO2_02_FULL_50_16
GACATCCGATAAACTTGGCTGGCATGAGTCTTACAAGCAGATTCAGAAGGGGCTCTTCGTAAGTATTTCCAATATCTGCCCGGGGAAAGACCTGAGTTATATCTTCTATTTTGGCTTTATACTGTTTATCTGGAAGGCTGTAAAGCACAGACGTCTGGCTGTCACCACCGGTATACTGGTATTAATCTCTGTCTTCCCTCTTATATTCACAGAAGGTATTGCAAATAGGTATTTGTACTTCTCAACGGCGCTGTCGGTGATATTTCTCGCTGTTATTGTCAGATACTCTGCCAGTGCACTGGCAGCCCGCATGCTGCCCTCTTACGGGGACTTGGGTGCGGGGCTAGTTACGGGGGCCGTATTGCTTCTAATCGTGTCTTTTAACGTCCACAAGATTCACACCTATGAGCCGCAATACAGGGATGCCAGCAACCTTTTCAGGACGCATCTCGAGGATATTGTTACAACCTTTCCAAACGGTACAAAGGATTATAACCTTTGTTTAATCAACACACCTCTGGACCTTCCGCGTGAACGCGGCGGCTTCCAGGTGTGGGAGGGGGGCAACATTAATTACATGCTATCGATTCTTTATGAAGAATCAAATAGCGTTGGTGTTGTAACACAATTGACCACGGACCTGGGATACCCCATATCCAGACATCAAGGAAAGATATCCAAAGAGATTTCAAACGATGAATTGAACATCATCAGCCAGGACTCTAAAAACAGGGTAATGGTCTTCAACCCCTACACGGAACACATGGAAGACATGACGGGTAAGACATCTCAAGAGATTCGAACGGCGATAGAGAGCACCAAAAGTTAGATGCAATACTTCCTGTCACGAAATTATGAACCGTTGTATCGGTTTGTGCCGCCCGGTTTACGCCATCCTGTACTAATAATATTAACGATTCTTTTTTGCTACGGTGGAAGTCTGGACATGTTTTTTAATGGCGCTGGCCTTTACACTATATCGGCCAGTCAATATGATTCACACACTTTTCTCACGCAGACCTTCTTTTGGCGGCCTTTGGCCACCTTCGGATATCGTACGCTTTACGCATTATTCGGGATTAATCCGTTTTACTACCGTATTTTCGAGCTTACTATCCACAGCCTTAATGCCCTCCTCGTTTACTACATTGCAAGGAAGCTCAGTAAGGATAGCATTGTTGCCCTGACAGCAGGATTAATGTTTGCGGCCTTTTACTCCCATACAGGAACAATATTCAGCGGCGGGCTTTTTTACGAACCCGCTTACAGCTTCTTCTGCCTGGTGGCCATACTAACTTTTCTTCATTTTCAAGATACAAATAAGACAGGTTATCTGGCTGTCTCGTTGGCCAGCATCTTTCTTGCCTTACTAACAAAAGATAGTGCCCTGGTTATTTTCCTACTTATATTGACGCTGGACCAGATTTATAGGCCACATCCCTTGCCTAGAATACGGTTCGGGTTAATCCTAAGCCTTGTTGTGACCGGGGCCGTTTATTTTGTCTTGAAGACTAATTTCTTACCGTCTACTGCATATAGTGTACAGATATGGCAGCTAGCCGTTAAAGAATATGGTATCCACTATATGCTCAAGCAGATGTACCGGGCATTTTTCATAACTATTTCCAACGTATGCCCAGGCAAAGACTTGAGCGGTGTATTTTATCTGGCCTTTATAGTGTTTATCTGGAAGTCTACCAGGTATAGACATCTGGCTATCACGACGGGAACACTGTTGCTCGTTTCTCTTATTCCCCTTTTATCTATACATGGGATTACAAATAGATATTTGTACCTTCCGTCGGCTTTTTCGGTGATATTCCTTGCAGTTATTATAAGGTACACTGTTGGCGCACTAGCAACCCGCATACTACCCTCTTACGGGGAGCTGGGTGTAGGCCTGGTTACTGGTGCGGCATTGTTACTCATCATGTCCCTTAACGCCTATAGAATCCACATCTACGAGACACAGTACAGGGACGCCAGCAACCTTTTTAGGACACATCTTGAGGATATTGTTACAACCTTTCCAAACGGTACAAAGGATTATAACCTTTGTTTAATCAACACGCCTCTGGACCTTCCTCGTGAACGTGGCGGCTTCCAGGTATGGGAGGGGGGATACGTTTATCAGATGCTGTCGCTCTATTATGGAAAACCCGATAGTGTTGTTGAAGTAAAACAGTTGGCAACTGACCTGGGGTACGCCCTACCCAGGCACCAAGACAAGATATCCTCAATAATATCCACTGAGGAATTGGACCGTATTGGCCAGGACCCCAGGAATAAGGTAATGGTTTTTAACCCATATACAGAACACATGGAAGATATGACGGGGAAGACATCTCAAGAGATTCGAACTGCTATAGAGAATACTAAGAGTTAGATGCAATACTTCTTGTCGCGAGATTACGAATTGCTGTATCGGTTCGTGCCGTCCGGTGTACGTCACCCGATACTAATAATATTGACAATCTTGTTGTCCTATGGTGGAGGTCTAGATATATACATTAACGGCCCCGGCCTCTACACCATGTCTTTTGGTTTACATGATACGTACGCCTTTTGTGGTCAGCAATTCTTTTGGCGGCCCCTGAGCAATTTGGGGTATCGCCTTCTTTACACCGCATTTGGGACAGACCCATTACCTTATCATGTCCTTGACCTCAGTATACACGGCCTCAACGCCCTCCTGGTTTATTACATTGCCAGGAAGCTCAGTAAAGACAGTGTTGTGGCCCTTGTGGCCGGGTTGATGTTTGCCGCCTTTTACCGTCATTCCGGACTGTTATTCAGCACCGGGCTTTTTTACGAGCACGGTTACGTCCTCTTCTGCCTGTTGGCCATATTAAACTTTCTGCATTTTCAGGATACCAACAAGACAAGTTATCTGCTTACCTCATTGATCAGCATCTTCATCGCCTTGCAAATAAAAGACAGTGCCATGGTTGCTTTTCCCCTTATATTGGCACTTGATCAACTCTACAGGCCCTATCCATTGCCCAGGATACGGTGGAGAATAATACTTTGCCTCGTCGGCGTAGGAATCGTTTATTTCGTCTTGAGGATGCATTTCATGCCGTATTTAGGCAAGGGGGCATCAGCCTGGCTGGATCCAATTCACGGTCTTGGCGTTTTCAAGATGTTAAAACAGCTTCACAAGGCGCTGTATATAACCATTTCTAATGTCTGCCCGGGGAAAGACATGAGCAGTGTCTTTTATCTGGGCTTCGCGGTGTTTCTCTGGAAGGCCACTAAGCATAGACGCTTAGTTGTTACTACTGGAATACTGTTGGTTATCTCTATTCTTCCCCTTTTGGTTTCTTCAGGACTAGCAAACAGGTATTTGTACCTCTCAACGGCATTTTCGGTAATATTTCTTGCCATTATTATCAGATACACCGCCAGTGCACTGGCCGTCCGCATGCTGTCCTCTTATGGAGATTTCGGTGTGGGACTGGTCACGGGGGTAACATTACTGCTCATAATATCTTTCAATACATATAAGATCCAAGACTATGAGGCACAGTACCGGGAGGCCGGCTGCTTTCTAAGGTCAAACATTGAGGATATTGTGAACACCTTCCCAAACGGGACCAAGAATTTCAGGCTCTGTTTGATTAACACCCCTATAGAGATTTCGCGTGAAGACAGCGGCGTTCAGGTATGGGAGGGGCGAGACGTTAATTACATGTTGTCACTTTTCTATGAGGAACCCAACAGCATTGGCGAGGTGCGGCAGTTTACTACAGACTTAGGGTACACTCTACCCAGACATCAGGAGAGAATCTCTGAAATAATATCCAACGATGAGTTGGACACTATGAGTCGGGACCCTAAAAACAAGATAATGGTCTTCAATCCCTACACGGAACACATGGAAGAAATGACGGGCAAGATGTCCCAGGAGATGCGAACCGCCATAGAAAATACTCGGGGTTAGCTGTTGACAGCGGCATGCCGACGTGTTTGGGTTTATTATGGAGGACTTCTGCAGGGGCCCTTATTTCTTGAGGACGGATTTTATGGTGTCGTATACTCTCTCAGGCGTTATGAGATGCATACAAGACACTTTTTGGAAACAACTGGAGTCCAAACAGGGTACGCAATCATAGTCTGATTCAGGGAGCAGCTTTCTCCCTGTTCGCACGAATACCTCGCTCTCCAGTGTAGGGCCGAATAAGGCAACGATTTTCTTGCCCAGCGCCTCGGCGATGTGCAGACCGAGACTATCGTTGGTAACGAGCATCTTGCATGAATTTATCCACTCGATATATTCCTCTATGTGTTTAAGCCCTTTCTGCCAGGAGACTGTATACTCGTTTCCCAACATACTCTCCAGCTTCTTCCAGTAGTCCATTGGCCAGGCCTTATTCGGCCACTTCTCTCCTACTGCATGATTGAAACCGATGTCATACAGCACAGCGCCGCGCGGCTTGTAACCCAGTATCAATCTTTCCCCTTCCCACCGGAGACCAATCATCTCAAAAATGACTTCTTCCCAGTATTTTTTGTTCCTTTTCTTGGTATTCTTGTCGAAGGAGATATCTATGACCTTTTGGGCACCGTCGTAAGGTAGAGCGGTACCGGTCTCAGGGTCGAATCTGAAGCCGTACCGGCGCCATGCCTTAATCGTATCTGAAAAAGCACATATGCCCGGTACCTTTTCCAGATTTATTACGGTATCGAACCTCTCCGATTTTAGCTGCAACATAGACGTCAGATCGTAAACAAAGATGCGCTGTATATAAGAATTGCTCCTTAAAAGGGGGGCGGCCTTTTCGTCAACCAGCCAGCTGACGTGCGCATCTTTATAAGCATGAAGGATGACAGTGCTTCTTAAGACATCACCAAGACTGGGAACAGGTTCTGTCCCGGAATCCAATACCTCGGAATAACCAAGCTTGATAATGAGTACCTTAAGTTTGTCGTTCTGTGACATACGATTATCCATCTTCTATTCAGCGCCGGTACGGTTGTGGAGATAGCGGGCTTTTGTTTAGTAGCTCTTTTACTGTAAAGATTATATCCTCGGAACTTGGATAAAATTCTTTTTCCAGCTCAAAACTGCAAGGGGTAGGTGTATCTGCCGTGGCAATGCGCCGGATAGGGGCCTTCAGATAGCCCAGGGCATCGCTTGCCACCCGAGCGGCAATTTCCGCACCTACGCCGCAGTTTTTCCAACCCGTATCTGCAATAATCAGCCTGCCCGTCTTTTTTACCGAGTCAAAGATAAGCTCGTCGTCGAGAGGGGACAGGGAACGAGGGTCAATTATTTCTATATCTATGCCATCCTTCTCCAGGCTTTCAGCCGCTTTACATGCTTCATAGGCCATGTGGGAAATCGCCACAACTGTGGCGTCCCTACCTTTCCTCCTTATGACCCCTTTGCCTATAGGGATTACGTACTCCTCCTCCGGCACATAACCGGACTGATCAAACAACCACCGGTGTTCGACAAATATTACCGGATTCTCGTCGGCGATGCTGGCAAGGAGGAGTCCCTTGGCGTCGTATGGTGTGCTGGGCATCACTACCTTTAGTCCGGGAATATGCACAAACAGGGCCTGCAGGCTCTGGGAATGCTGGGCCGCCGCCCCCCATCCCCTGCCTATGATGCAGCGTATGGTTAGGGGGACATTTACCCTGCCCCCAAACATGAACCTCCACTTTGCCGCATGGTTGACGATTTGGTCCATGGACATGGGCAAAAAATCCATCCTCATATGTACCAGCACAGGCCGCATACCGGCTAGGGCTGCACCGATCATTATCCCGGTAATACCATTTTCGGCAATGGGTGTATCAAAGACACGCTGCCGACCAAACCTCTCCGCAAGACCCTTGGTAGTCCCGAATACCGCACCGGGGTCGTCAACCCCCTGGCCTGCCACAAAGACACGACTGTCCCTTTCCATTGCCTGAGCAAGGGCTTCCCTAAGGGCTTCTCTGTAGGTCCGTGTCCTCTTTCCCTCGGCGGCCGGCCCGGAAGCCCGGGTGGACTCAACTTTATCTACCGGTAGATCCATAACAGTCTTATTTTATTTACCCTAACTGTAGCCAATCTTTTTCATGTAAATAAGCACCAGGCTATTTTCTAATAAACGTCTTCATAGAGTTCGGTTGGGCTGGGAAGTGGGCTGTTCTTGGCAAAGATGACGGCTTCTTCTATTTCTTCGTCCACCTGCCTGGCCAGTTCAAGCATTTCTGACTCTGGCAAGACGTTTTCGTCCAAGAGCAGTTCTCTAAATCGCTTTACAGGGCACCTCTTAACCCACTGATCCAGTTCCTCCCGGGGTCTGCATCCCTTTTCTACGTCACAATCCGGTCCTACATGGGCCTTCCACCTGTAGGTACGACATTCCATAAAGGTAGGGCCTTTCCCGCTCCTGGCTCGGTTAATGGCATTTCGTGCCGTCTCAAAAACTGTTATCACATCGTTGCCGTCCACACACACACTTGGCATCATGTAGCCTTCCGCAAGGCAGGCGATGTCGTTATTGGAGTGTCTGGCAGACTGATGGGAGTTGGTGGCATAAAAGTTATTCTCACAAACGAAGACTACGGGTAATTTTTTAAGGGAGGCAAAATTAAGGCTTTCGTGAAAAGACCCTTCATCTACGGCTCCGTCACCAAAGAATGCCACGGAGACCCGCTCATTTCCCTGCATAACCGATGCCAACGCCGCCCCTACCGCCAAGGGCAGTCCTCCACCCACAATGGCGGAAGTTCCCAGAACGCCGTTTTCCGGGTCCACCAGATGCATTGACCCCCCTTTGCCCTTGCAATACCCCGTTTTTTTCCCATAAAACTCAGCCAGCATGAGCCTCATGTCCATACCTTTGGCGATGCAATGTCCATGCCCCCTGTGGTTGCTGGAGACGTAATCGTCTTTCCGCAAGTTGAGACATACTCCGGTAGCTATGGCCTCATGACCTATGTAAAGATGTACCGGGCTTCGCATATCCTGCGCAGGATAGAGTTCCACCACCTTCTCTTCAAATTTGCGGATCCTCAGCATGAGCAGGTACATCTGACGCAGGGTAGCCGGTGGGGGTAGTGCTGTTTGCTTTGTGTAGGAATTTCCCAAGAGTGTGTACCTCTAGCCTCTCAAAAGTGCCTGCCTGTGTACGGCGCGTAGAATAAAAGTTGTTTCAAACTGTTCATCACAATGGCCCTGCCTCACCTTTATCTGATAACCTTCTCAGCAACCAAATCATCCATAACATTGAATTTTATGTCCACGGAGGTGTGTCCAAACTCCTGCAATCTATTTGTCTTTACCTTTAAATCACACGGATTACAATGGCCGAAAACGTCGCATTTCCTGTATACGTCTTCTATCTGGAAGTCGGGGTCCAGGGTGTGGCCAATCGGGTCTCTTCCCGCATATAAGTCGCTGTGGCATCTATACATATCCCCGTTCGAACCGATAAGTAATTCTGTAGTCTTACACAAAACCCTCTTTTTGAACTTCTTGTCGCAGGCGCCTTTGTACCGATAAGTACCGTACATTTTCCCCTGATACTCTCCAAGAAATTCCTTTGTCCTGAAATCTATACCCAAGGCTTTGCATTTCTTCTGTGCCTCCAGGATAATATCTTCCTGTGCGGGATGCGTCACACCCCATATTCCGACACTGAAACCCGCTTCCTGCAGCTTAAGTGTTTTTTGAATGGTTTCTTCCAAGTCCATCACCTCAGGGTGATAACTTACCCTGATGGAGGCGTAAGGGGCATTCCTCCTCAACCTGTTTGGATCCACATTGGCTGCGAACGCGTCAACGTCAAATTGGAGGTTGGTTAATATATCTATGTTCAGTTCCGGGCGTATGTTGTTAATTATGTAGATAAAGTCTTTGTGTATGGACGGCTCTCCGCCTTGCAGAGTAATCGGCAAGTCATCTCTGGAGACGATGCGATTCAGACCTCTGACAACGTCTCTTCCGGAGAGACGTTGTCTTGTTAACGTGCCTCCCTCGAAGTAGTTTATACAATAACTACAACGGTAATTACAGGCCAAGGTAAGAAAGACGGCAATATAGTTGTAACTGTTAGGAATCACAATCTCTTTCATAGGGTGACCCTTTTTGCGAGTTGATTGTACTTTTCCCTCCGCAGTATGTGCACTTCCAAGAGTAACCGTAAAAATGTTTCAGATACGGCAAATATATTTTTTGTTGAAAACGCCTTGGGGCTGCCGTAGGCCCTCTCCCGAAGGAACATTTCAGTCTCAATAAAACTGTGCCCTGACCTCAAGAGCCTCACAAGGATTTCTGCCTGATAAGCGAAACCGAAGGTGGACATGGGTACTGCCTTAATTACGGTGCGCTTATGAATCACACAGCCATTATAATATTTTAATCGCAGGTTAAATGCAATATTCCATATGGTAGTGAAGACCCTTGAGACGATTTGTCTGAAAAGGGGCCTGATGGATAAATTAGCAGTGTACGGAATGATGATGTCCGCCTTTCCTATCAAATTGGACATATTTTCGATAGACTTTCCTAGGACCTCGTTGTCCCCCGGGAACATCACCACATATTCCTTCTCTGCCAGTTCGACACCCTTTTTGTAATTGTAGCCCAGTCCCATGTTTCTAGCGTTGTGGACGACCTTTATGTGGCTGTTTCCCCTGCTTAATTCTTCGGCGATACTTCCGGTTCTATCATTACTATGGTCGTTGATAATTATAATCTCGTAATCGTCAAGTTTGTCGTTGACGGCCCTTACGACTTCCCCCACGGCAGCCGCTATGTTTCCTTCCTCATTATATGCAGGGATGATTACAGAGAGCGAAGCCATTATTTACGACAAACTATTAGATGAAGTTAACATGTGGGTGCGGACACTTCAGCTCCCAGAGGTAGCGGTTTATTTCGTCAAGCCGGCAGGCCTTGCGGCACTGTGACACATCGAGCTCCGTATCAACGTAGTTAAGGACCTGTTTCCGTCTTTCTCCCTCCCAAATCTCAGAAAATGAATTCTCGTAAACGTTGCCGTAGCAAAAACGTTCATCCCCAAGGAATGCGCTGCAGGCGTACACATTTCCGGCGGCGTCTATATAAGTAAAAAATGGCAGTCCCAGGCATCTTTCGTAGGGCCTGTCGTCTTTCAATTTTTGCATCGTGTGGGCGCGAAAGAGTATCTTTAGTTGTCCGTTGGCCATTTTCAAGAGCTGTTCCTCAAGATAACGGTATCTGCCATAATCAAAGTCTTTATCTATTGTAGATGAGCTTAAGGGATGTTGGGAAAATGGCTTAATGGTCAGATAGTCCACGCCGACATCTCTCAACCTCTCTGCCAGCACGGTTGCCTCTTGATAATTTTGCGGCAACAAGAGGAACTGCACCCCTATGGTACAGGCAAGACGGTTCCTTTTCTTAAGCTCCACCGCATCGGAGAGGTTTCGTAGGACTTTGTCAAAATCACTTGCGGGAGAACGATGCACCTTCGCGTAAGTCGTATTCGTACCTGCATTTAAGCTCACGCGCATCCAAGATAACGCGGCCAGGAATTCTTTATCCATGCACCTGTCGAGAAGGACCCCGTTTGTAGTAATTGAAACGTCTATGCCGGCATCCGCAGTGTGCCTGACTATTCTACCGATGTCCTTATGCAGTAGCGGCTCTCCCTCCCCCGCGTACATTACGCCCTTGACCTCTTTCCGGGCCATTTCAGAAATGACGTCCAAGAGTACGTCAGTTCTCAGGAAGTGCGGCCTGTAGTCCAGATACTCCAGGGCGCAAAACACGCACCGATGGTTGCAGGCCCCTGAGGGGGCTATCTCTACATATATCGGGTATATATTCTCCCCCTCCAGCCACTTGCTGACTCTCGAAACATGGTACATAAGTTTGTGGCTGTCTATCCGCAGATTATCCATTCTTAGAAACCCTCAATACCGCACACGCTGCCTGGAGGAAATAATCCTCTGCTCGTAAAGATATAATCTCTTGCCGGAACCCACGTTGAATTGTCGTCACACCCGTATCGGCCTTTTCAGTAATTCCCATTTTATACCCATAAGAAAGAACTTCAGTGACTTCCAGAATCCCATCTTCGCCGGATATATTTTTGTCTTCAACAGGTACCCCTGCACAAAGAAATACAGCAGAAATACGGCCGCATTTGGGAGGTGAATCAGAAACCTTATTGCGATGTTTCGCATCCACGGGAAAGCCACTACGACAGTGGCCAACTCCGAGAAATTGAAAAGTAACTCCTTTTCCTTTTCATCAAAGCAATTTAAAGGTGAACGATTCTGGTAATAAGGATATATGTCGAATGTTCCGTCAACAAGGTTGTTATCTATACAATACTCCCCAAGCTCCGTACCCGGATACGGATAATAACTCGAAAAGAGGGCGTAGGTCACCTTTGCCTTTATATTGAGATCGAGTGTTTCTATATCGTCCTTCATGCCGCCGTTAGGTAAAGCCACGATGTTATTACAAAAAGTTGAGATACCATATTTGTGAAAGAGGTGAAAGCCTTTTATTACCTGGTCGTTGGTCATCTTCCTCTTCAACAACTTCTCCCGGACCTCCGGATTACCGGCCTCTATGGACATGCTGACCGACCTGCACCCTGCCTCTTTAAGCAGTTTTACTATATCTTCCTTGACCAGATTTACCCTGGTATAGCACTGGAAGGGCAGATTTATTTCCTTTTTATATAGTTCTACAAACCTTAGTAACCAATCGTCAATTTCATACACGAAAATATCGTCGTAGAACTTGACAAACTCAAGGGGGTATCTACTTCGGACGTCATGAAGCTCGGCAATAACCCTTTCTACGCTGTGTCTCCTCAGGAATTTCCCCTTACCTTCGTAAAGTTTTTGGTAGGAGTAGTTGAAGCAGTAGGTGCAGTGGTAGGGACACCCTCTGGTGGTAATAAAACTTTTGATTGGGAACTCCCCCATCTCTGTTATATCGTAGATTATATTTCTATCCGGAAATGGCAGCCTATCCAAATCCTGATAAAAAGGGCGCAGCTCTGCACCTTTGCCTCCATTATTTGCCAGGAGTATGTTTGGTATATTGCCTGCATCCCCACCATTTTCGAGGGTATTTAAAAGCTCCACAAATGCCTCATCACCCTCACCTTTGCATATGGCATCCAGACCGCCTTTTCCGACAACCTTCGGAAAGAACGTGGGGTGTGGGCCGCCCATTATGGTAAATATATTCTTGTGTCTTTTCTTTACTTCTTCGTTAAACTTTAAGTAATTGGTGTGTTCCCCGGTGGTGGTACTGTAGCACACCATATTGGGCTTCATCTTGTTTATTTTGTCCAGGACGTCTTCTTTCTGTAAAATGCCCAGTGACACCTCATGCCCGTTATTTTTAGCCAGAGCCGATAGGAGCATTATCCCTAAAGGGTCTATGAAATGTATCGTATTAACTACAAAAAGTACCCGCATGTACGGAAAGTTCCTTCCCGGTTAATATCGGACTATTAATGCTAGAGACCGTCTAACCCTGCACCTTGGTATCAAGCCCCTAGTTCACCGAACTAAAAGGCCATATTACACCGTTTAAAACCTCTGGAAAACTCTGTACAGTTGTCATTCTGAGGAAGTGGAAACGACCGAAGAATCTATATATTTGGGAGATTCTTCGCTTCGCTCAGAATGGCACAGGGTGTTGTGGCCATTTCTCAAAGGCTATTATTCGTAATTTAATCATAAAACAGCCTTATTTGTCACGTTTTTTTATAATATAACGTCTGCGATGGCGGAAAACCAAGGAGATTCCTTGCGCCTACTATTACTTTTGCTGCGATGTAAAGAAGACGCTGATCAATCACGTACCTGCCGCCGGACTGTTTTAACTGCCGCATCTTGACAAGGCGGTCCAGACGCGCATTCAACATCTCCTCTACGCCGTACAGGGACACAATGTCGGAAGCCCTCAACTGCTGGGCCCTATCAATTTCGTTGAGTATCCGGATACGTCTGGCGGTCTCACTCATATTGAAGATATGGAAATAGCAATATGATAACATATTATACACAATAAGGCTGTAAACCGCCATCCATATCAGTTCAGACGGTGTTAATGTAAGATGGCGAACGACCTGCCACCATACAGCCGCTGCCATAGGTATGTGTCCTGCTGCGACACAGACGGCAAAGATTACGTGCCTCGAAGTATCCGGACGATATCTTATAAATAGGCGTGAGAACGCCATTTGCAGGGCCAACACCAGTATGGGCGAGCAGACAAGCACTAGAAAAAGTTTCACGGAAGGATCCATCGTTGTCATCCCCCTATCGTGGGCAGGCCCAACAAGATGCGCAAAAATCTATTGAACCGCACCAGCAAGAGGCCCCGCCAAGTCAATCTGAACCAGCCGTCCGATTCCACGGCCAGGTAGCCGTCCTTTAAATCCCTAAGGCGGGCCTCCAAAAGGTCCTCAACGGTAAAATGTGAACGCAGTTCATTAGACGTTAGACCTTGCGGGGCCGATGATTCAACGACTAAAAGTATGGCAAGCGACGGGCTTACGGCTTGAATCGCCGGATAACTTAAGATATAGGCCCCGGCGAGAGAGAAATGTAATAGGAAGACCAGCGGCCAATCAAACGCGGATATTGGGATAACACCCGTCCCTCCCGGCAAGAGTCCAAACCAATTTAGACCTAAACCTGCAATGCCAATAACGGCTGGAATGATAAGAAAAATTAGAAATAGAATGATAACTTCTTTCCTGGGATGATACCATCGCCATACCAAAATATGTAAACCCAGACAAATAATAAAAATTAAAACACCAATGATTAAGATGTAATGGCTCATACGCCTTGCCTGTTTTATCCCTTTACAGGTAGCATTAGCCTGGCAGCTAATCCCACAAAGCTGTCCAGTGGATTACTAACTGTCTCAAAGCTCTTCTTCCAGTAAACTAGAAATCTCTTGCCTTAGTACCTCACTTGGTGGTATCTTCGCCTTTACAGTATACGTTACCTCTTTCTTTTAGTCTTAACTTTTTTACAGAACTAACATTAGAGGTATCTTGCGCCACTTTTCCTCATTACCAAGTTTTTACGGATATTTTAGGACATTATCGGCTGTAAATACCCTTCACAGTATGGATTATATTCCTTTATAATTTAATAAAAGGAATGTGAAGAGATGACAACGTTTATACTAATCTTGTGTCTATGCCTGGCCGGGTGTGCAACAAGCAATCCTCACAAACAAGAGCTTCAGACACACCTGCAGGACCCTAACATAAAGCAGTCCCTGACAACAGAGGGAGAGAGACCCACCATTCTGATTTCTGCAAGCGTAGACAGGGTAAAAAACGCTATAGAAGCCGTCCTTACACAGAAGGGAATACCCATTGAGTCAGTAACAAATTACCAGATTCTGAGCGGGTGGATACCAAGTAAGTCAGGTATTCCCTTGACAAAGGAACAAATGCAATTCTTCATAGAACCTGCGACAGATAACATCAAGGTCCACGCCTCTTGCGTCCAGCAAATCTCTGTGCTTTATGGCACCAATCTCTATACGGAGACTACAAAGGGCGAGACCCATAGAGACGAATTGGCGCTAATGCTTATATTAATTAAGAGGCAGGCCGAGGCTCCGACGGATAAGCCTGTAGTACAACCTCTCTCTAGCGAACTGACAATTTAAGCACCCTCCTGGTATCGGGTGTAATCTTCACCCTCTCATCTATCCTAAGTCCCACTACCCAAACGGGGTGGGCATCCGTGGCGACAAGGAGTACGTTATTCCTCTCCCACCTTGGGGTCTTTGTGTCTATAAAGAAGTCCTTAAGCTTCTTCTCACCGTCCACACCTAAGGGCCGGAACCTGTCACCGTCCCTGCGGGTGCGGACGTGCAGTCTCTCACCTGCCTTGTCGGCGTCCAAGATTTCTTCTTCCGGTGTCTTCTCGTCCTTAAATTTATCGAGGAGGCCGTTCTCCATAGAAAGTATTTCAGCCCTAAGCTTCCTGCCGTCAGGTAGTTCCGTAGCACCGGGGATGTTTAACTTCAGCGGCATAAAGGGCTCAAATGACGCAGCTCGTGTGCGTGGCTGGGTAGCAGCCCTTCTGAAACAAAGCATATTGCCCTCCAGACACGCCGTCCATTTCTCAGGAAGTTCTACCTGCTTACAAGCAGTAACACCTTCCACCATCTCCACCACTCTATTATAGTGTCCATGGTCCATCTTCTTGAGTGGGAGATCAATTCTGGAGAAAACCTCCTTAAGGAAAAAGTGCTGGAAGAATGGCGGATGATGTCTCAACAAGTCGGCCTCGAATGAGTAAGCACCGGGCTCGACCTGCTTTAGGTTTGCCTCCACCATCTTGCTTATTCTGGACTGCAGGAAATCGTTGCTTCTGCCTAGCACGTCGCCGAGTTTGGTCAGAGCGTCCTTTATCTGCGGGTTGTATCTGTCTTCGAGCAGTGGGAGCAGCTCCAGCCGGATGCGGTTGCGGAGATTTTCAGGGCGCAGATTGGAGGAATCGATCCGATATTTCAGACCCTTTTCCTCAATGTATGAAAATACGTCCCGCCTCCAGATGTGCAGGAGCGGTCTTATTAATATCGCGTTTGAGGTAGGTGACAATCTACGTGACGGTCTTATACCCCCCAGGCCCAGTAGCCCCGTACCCCTTATAATCCGGTGGAGCAAGGTCTCTGCATTATCGTCTGCCGTATGCCCCACGGCCACTCGTGTGGCAGATGCTTTTTCTGCCAACTCCTCAAAGAAGGCGTACCTGAGCCTTCTGGCCGCCGTTTCTATGGAACATTTCTCACGAGACGAGAACTCTCTTACGTCCACTTTCTTAACGGTAAATTCCAAACCAAGTAATCCCGCCAGGTCCCGAACGAAATGCTCGTCATCCTGGGACTCTTGCCCGCGGAGCATATGGTTTACGTGTGCCACCTGCAACCTGCAGCCCCATTCCGTGCGCTTGTTCAATTCGGCGAGTGCATACAGCATGGCAACTGAATCAGGCCCGCCGGAGACCCCGATGATGACGTTATCTCCGGGCTGCAATAGATTATAACGCTTAATCGTGTCTTTTACCCTGTTCTCGAACTCCAAGGATTTCACCGCCGAACCTCCGTAGACTGGACTATAACCCCAAGGGGATTCCAAGTCAAGCTAAGAGACTATTTGACTTCAAGTACTTATGACTTAGAATAGTTTTTATGAACATACTTGTTACGGGTTCAAGCGGTTTCATCGGTTCCGCCCTTGCAAAGAGGTTTTCCAGTGACCTAGTAATCGGCCTGGACAGAGTCCTTTACCCCGGCGACCCTGTTTGCACGCGCAGGTACTGCGTAGACATTGCCAACAGAGAAGCGCTTTTTGGTGTATTAAGGGATGTCAAGGTGCGGTTCGGTCATAGACTTGACTGCGTATTCCACCTGGCGGCACACTACGATTTTTCCAATAAGAAGGACCTCAGGTACAAAGAGGTAAACGAGGATGGCACAAGGAACCTCCTTGAAGCTCTGGCCGATTTTGAAGTAGGGGCATTTGTCTTTACCAGCAGTACCGCCGTTATGAAAGGTCTTAAGATAACCAATCCCGGTACTGATTCGGATGAGAGACTCAGTGAGTCTTCTCCCCTCGGTTCTCCATTGGAATATGGTGAATCAAAGCGCCGTGCCGAGGAGGTGGTCGTCGGCTTCAAGGAACGCCTGAAGGTCTTCATAGTACGGCTGTCTGGTGTATATGCGCCTGAGTGCAGGCTGATACCGCTGGCCCATCAAATAGCGTCCATATACAGGAGAGACGTCGGCTCAAGGTTTCTGCCGGGAGGTGGCCGCGGGTGCATATCATATATCCACATTGATGATGCACTTGACGGTCTTGAGAGGATGGTGACGCTCAGGGACGAGATACCCTCCGGTACAATCTATATACTTTCCGAGGAGGATTATCTTTCCTATACGGAGCTTTACGGGCTCATTCATCAGGGCCTTTATGGAAATGGCGGTGACTTCCGCCCGATCTCACTGACAAGCTGGCTCCTTATGGGAGGTGTACACACTGTCAACTATTTACACTATATTCGCAGCGGCCGGGGGTACTTCTTCAGGCCGTGGATGGCCAGACAGGCACTTCTCCGATTTTGCTTCAACACGGGGAAAGCCAAGAGGGAGCTGGGCTGGAATACAAATCACGCGCTCCGGGACTATATGCAAACCATACTCGGAGAACTGAGGGCGAACCCTGGGGAGTGGTTCAAGTCGAATAACATTAGTTCGTAGGGTAATGGAAATACGTCTGTGAGTCGCTTGTTACTGCGCCGGGTGGGTTTTTCGTTAGGCGTTGGATTACGGGCCACAAATTTTTGGCTTTTCCGACGTAAAATTGTGAGCTATAATTATACTAAATAGCGATTTGCGATTGAAATGTTTACCGGCTGGCTTAATATCGGTTTTTACGGCCTTTTCCTGGCCGTTTTGTTGTGCGCGGGTAGAGAGGCCCTGGCATTCGAGGGGGAAAAAGGGACATATCCGCTTTTGGCTGCAGTACATCCAGGGCAAAGCCAAACCCGGGAAGAGTTGCGCCAAGGACAAAAGGAGCAGGCTGGATTTACAGTAGGTGCTCTCTATTATATCTGGTGGGGATTGCTCCCGGGTGAAAGAGACATGTGGGAGCACGGCCACAGCCTGTCCCCCATTCTGGGTGAGTATTCCTCCAACGATCCCAACGTGGCCGAAAGGCACATAAAATGGGCCACAGAGCACGGAATAAACCTTTTTGAAGTGTCCTGGTCCGGCCCCGGGAAAAGAGGGCCTGAGTTGGACAATGATGAGGTAGATGCCGCCCTTCGGGAGGGATTACTAGCCGCTCCATCGATTGGGGACCTTAAATTTCTACTCGTATACGAGACGGAACGGGCTTTGGTACAAGAGGCACAGGAAATTGGGTATAATAATATCAAAGAGGCGTTTATAGAAGACATCCTCTACGCAGGCGAGAGATATTTCGACCACCCAAGCTATTTTAAACTCGATGGCAGGCCGGTGGTCATGGTCTGGAAGGTAAAGGATATCCTGGAAAATCTACTGGAGGAAAATGGATTTGAGTTGCAGGAAGCGCTTTCTGAGGTAGAAAAAAGGGCGCGCAGGGACATATTTTGGGTCAGTCTGGGAGAGGATGTGTACCGACCGGGCGGGCCGCCAGCGGATGATACCACGCTGAGCACGCTAGACGCAGTGGCGCCTTTGTTGGGAGATACGTTTCCACCCGGGGAGGTCAAGAGCCGGCAGGAATACCTTGGCAGTGTGGAGGCGGGTTACGGCCTCTGGAATACTAAAGCAGAGGAGTTAGGCTTTATGTTTATCCCCTCGGTAATCCCGGGATTTGACGACAGGGCCTTCAACCAAGGTCAGGACAGATTGCTGGAGATGGACCCCAAAGGGTTCTATCAAGCTATACTTCTGGCAAAGGAACTGGCCGGAGGTCACGGCAACTGGATATCAATCTACGGTTTTAACGAATGGTTTGAGAGTGGCGCCATAGAGCCCACAAACGAGTTTGGCCTCCAATTCCTTGAGACACTAAAGGGGGCCGTAAGGGATTAGCTATGCGCAATGTCGCAATATTACTGTTATTAATAGTTCTCGGCGTATTCGCTGGTAATCTACCGGTCCAGGCGCAGCATGACACCAGTACGGACGATGCCGTTGAGCATTTCAACAAAGGCAACGCGTTCTACGGTGAGGGGAAATACGATGAGGCGATTGAGCAGTTCAAAAAAGCCCTGGATCATAATCCTAAGGACGCCTCCTCACATTTTGGTCTGGGCAACTCTTACTTCCTTAAAAAAGACTACGATACGGCGCTTAAACATTACGGTGAAGTAGTAAAGCTGAAACCAGACTACTCCAAGGTGCACTACGCCATGGGACTCGCGTATCGAAGACTTGGCAAGAAGGACGAGGCACAGAAGGCGTTTGAACGGTATAACAACCTGAGCAAGATGGAGAAGGTAGAGCCGTCTCAGGCAGCCAAAAAACCGACGGGAGAAGCAAAGGTTGCTGAAAAGGAACGCCCCAAGGTAACCCCTGTCGAGGGAAAACCCGCTGAGGCAGGAGCAGAAAAGAAGCCTGTTGAAGGGAAGGAACCGACCGAAGAGAGACAACTCGAGGGAAGGAAATGGGAAGAACGACCAGAGGACAGGCAACTTGAAAGTAGGGCGTGGGACAAGAAACCGGAGGGTAGACAGCTTGAGAGCAAGGTAGGGGCAGGTGAAGGACCCAGCGCACAGCGTATCACACCGAAAAAAGGAGAGGCTAAAGGAGAAATTAAAGAAAAACCCGCTGCAAAAAAGATAGAACCGAAGGAAAAAGAAGATATTGCAAAACGGCCTGAGAGGCAAGTCAAAGAAGAAAAGGTCGAAAGGAAAAGAGACGTTTTAAAGTCCTTATGGAACAGCTCGCCGGTGGGCAAGATATTTCTGGGCCTAATCGCATATACGTTTATAGCTCAGGTCTGGTTGGGCTTTGTTGTACTGGTGTGTCTGATCTTCCTGTGGAGGAAGAGATAAAGGTGCGCGTGCAGAGATTTATTACACTACGCCCATTATCCCCATTTTTAGCAGTATAGAGAATCTTGAAGATATTGTATGATAGATAAATTTGACATCAGCGAAATTACGAAAGAGCTGGGGGGGCATGGGTCCAAAAATATCCTGCACTCCGACGGGATTCGGATATCGGTAATCACCTGTGACACATTCGTCGACTTCTACGATATCAATTACAAAAGCAACGAACTGATATATCTGTTGAAAGGCAAGATAAAGCTTGAGACTGAACGCGGCCCTATTTATGCTAAAGAGGGCGAATTAGTGGTAATACCCAAGGGTTTAGGACACGGCCCCGCACATGGTGAGGGTGCCGTGATGCTGGAGATTGAGAATAGATGACACTTTGCGGATATACCGGTGAAAAGGAGCGTCTTGATGGATAGGGTAATAATATTCGGAAAGGACGACTGCCCCTATACAACCAGCGCCAGAGAGGACTATGCCAGACGAGGTATCTCCGTAGAGTACATAAATGTGAAGAAAGACCCGCAGGCTATGAAGAGGATGTTGAAGTTTTCGGCCGGTCGCAGAGAGGTGCCCACAATAGTGGAGGGCGATAAGATAACCGTTGGTTTTGGAGGCACCTGACATGTATAAGGTGGCCGGTAGGTTATCGGCGACCGATGGATTTAAGACTGTAGGAGTATTATCCTAAGTACGAGTAGAGGAGGGAGATGGTAGATGAAAGAAGGAATTGCCCCTATTCAGGAGGCTGCCAAAAAACCCGCAGATAAGTTTCAACTGCGGCTTCTATTTTGGGAGACAACCGTTGCGTGTAATCTTGAGTGCATCCACTGCAGAAGGCTGGACGTTGCAAAGGAGTTGACCAAGGACGACCTCAGCACTCAGGAGGCATTTAATTTTATAGACGACCTCGCTACCCTTGGCAGCCCCATACTGGTCTTAAGCGGCGGCGAACCGCTGTACCGTCCCGACATATTTAAGATAGCCAGCTATGCAAGGTCAAAGGGGCTTAAGGTTGCCCTCGCGACCAACGGCACGTTGGTAGATGCAGTCATAGCAGGGCGCATTGTAGATGCCGGGGTGCAGCGCGTCTCCATCAGCTTCGACGGTGCAGACGCAAAGACACATGATGAATTCCGCAAACTCCCCGGCTCATTCGACCGTGCAATCGAGGGTTTCAAGCATCTTAAAAAGCTCGGTATGAGTATGCAGATGAACTCCACCATTGCCAAGCACAATGTCCACCAGCTTAGAGACCTGTACGACATGGCTCTTTCACTTGGGGCGGATGCCCTTCATATCTTCATGCTGGTGCCGGTGGGCTGTGGAGTGGAGATAGCCGAGGACCAGATGTTAAGCGCCGAAAAGTATGAAGAAAGCCTCCACCTGTTCTATGAATTGGCGAGGGAGGCAAAGATACAGACAAAGGCAACCTGTGCCCCCCACTATTTCCGAATCGTAAGAGAAAAGGCGGCGGAGTTGGGGATGCCGAACGACCCTTCCATGACGATGCCGAAAGGTGGACATCCGCATTCTGCGCGTGGAGGCATGCCACCCCACGGCGCCGGCGGGCACCCAGGCGGCGGTCATCCGGGCGGTGGGCATTCCGGTGGCGCACCGGAGGCCATGGCTGCGATGACCAGGGGGTGTCTGGCAGGGACCGGCGTATGCTTCGTTTCACATAAGGGTGAGGTATTTCCCTGTGGATACCTTCCCGTTACGTCCGGCAATGTACGGACCCAGAGCCTTGCAGAGATATGGAGTGACTCAAAGGTTTTCAAGAAACTGCGCAACGTGGACCTACTGGGAGGAAAATGCGGGGTATGTGAGTACAAAAAGATATGCGAGGGCTGCCGTGCAAGGGCATTCTATGAGACCGGAGATTACATGGCGGAGGAACCTTACTGCATATATACTCCTAAGGCCCTGAGAAAGAAGGGCTAGTCGAAAGGACGGCAGATGGCTATGAGGACCTGTATTCTGGTAACCCTCTTTCTGCTTCCATCCGTAAAACCGGCCCTGGCTGTGTGGCCCGATCTGGACCAAAATCAAATGCAGGAGGCGGTCCAGTACGGGAAAAAATTCAAGAACTACGATAACGACGCATTTCTTAAGGAATGGACTGTGGCTTTGCAGAGAGACAGCGATAAGGTAGGTGTCTACACGAAGTTTAATCTGCTTGCAATGGCCGCCAGAGACGCCGCAAAGGAGTCCAGAGACCTCCGTCCTGAGGAAATAGAGGCTGTCTTAGGTGAGGCAGAGAATAAACTTGCCTTTAAACTGGTTTTATACGGCAACTCACCCGAATTTACCAAACGTTTTCATGCCGTGCTGCAATATAATGACGCATATATACAGCCCATACATAAACTCAATGCCCCCGGAGAGCCCTTCGGCTGGTGGCCCATGGCGCCTTCGATATTCCGGGCATTTTGCTCTTATGAATTTCCGCTCAATGAGATAGACCCTAACGCAGAGGTCGCACTTATTATAATTAATCCCGAGGGAGGGGAAAGAGAGCTGTTTCTCGACCTGTCTAAGATGAGGTGAAGGCATTGCAAAAGACCGCGGAATTGAGACGTTACAGAGACAAGGCACTTAATACAGGTTATCTGTTTTTCTACTCTAAGGCCCTTGCGACAGCCGCCAGGTTAGGTGTTTTTGACTATATCGGTACCGGAAGCAAGTCCTTGAAAGAGCTTGCGGCGGCCATGGGCACCAGTGAGCACGGGCTGGAACTCCTGCTGGATGCCATGGTCGGTATGGGATACCTGAGCAAAAAAGGGAATAATTATTCTAATACCCGCTGTGGGCGAGAGGTCTTCTTGAAGGGAAAGGATCTCTATATTGGAGATATACTTCGCTTTCATGCGACCATGTGGGAAGGATGGAACAACCTGGAACAATCGGTCCGAACAGGAAAGCCCGCACGGCTGCATAACATGTTTCAGGATGATAAAGAGGAAACACGCACCTTTATCATGGCCATGCACAATACCGCAATGGGACATGCAGAGAGATTGGCCTCTTTGATGGACCTGAGCGGCGACAAAACACTCTTGGACATCGGCGGCGGTCCTGCCACCTACTCAATATTCTTTTGTAAGGCCAATCCACGCCTAAGGGCAACCGTCCTCGACCTGCCCGGTACACTTGAGGTCACAAAAGACGTTGTCTCCAGATTCAAGATGTCTCGCAGGATTACCTTACAAGAAGGCGACTACAATAAGGACCTGCCCAAGGGATTTGACGCAGCGTTCCTTTCCCACATCATCCATAGTGAGGGAGGGGAAGCCAATATTGGCCTAATGAAGAGGATATATGATGCCCTGAACCCGGGTGGCAAGATAATAATCCAGGATTTCATATTAAAAAGCGACAAGACACAACCCAGCTTTGCCTCAGCCTTTGCCCTCTGCATGCTCCTTTTTACGGAGAAGGGCAGGACGTATTCTTTCGAAGAGATAAAGGGCTGGCTGGAGGCTGCCGGTTTTAAATCTGTTAAGTGGTTGCGGCGTGCGTTACCACGCGATATCTCCATTGTAACGGCGTTTCGCAGCTGACGGTCTAAGACGAACAAAGGGAGACCTCATGATAAAAAGTATTCTTGTACCACTCGATGGATCGGAGGCATCATTTTCTGCCCTTTCAAACGCTGTGGAACTGGGAAGGATTGCCGGGGCCGAGGTACGCGGACTGTTTGTGGAGGATAGATGGCGCTTCGTTTACGTTTCCACCTCGGCGGCGGTAGCCGGGGCAATAGGTGCAGCACCGACCACCCACATACCGCTGCCCCCTAAGAAGCTGCTTGAGGAGGAAAACCGCATCAAGGAAGAGGGCGAATATCTTAAAAAGCGGTTTATGGACGAATGCCGAGACAAGGGCGTAAAGGGTACGTTCAAGGCGGCGCGCGGTGAAGTCGGTGAACTGATAGTCGAAGCAGCCAAGACAGTGGCCCTTGTGGTTATGGGTAGGCGCGGCAGACATGCCAAGTACAAGGTGCAAACTCTGGGTTCGATCACTCAGATGCTGTTACATAAATCGGCAAGACCGGTTATGGTCGTACCCGAGGGTACTAAGTGCAATTCGCGTATCCTCATTGCCTACGACGGCAGCAGGGCCGCCCAGAGGGCGATAGATACCGGGGCGATTATCGCTAAACTGCGGACCGCAGAGATAGACGTCCTCACAGTGGCGGACAATCCTGACGATGCGGTGGAGCCTCAGGAAGAGGCCAGAGAATATCTGTCACCGTACGAACTTAGGGCCTCATTCCTCGTCGAACGGGGGAAACCGTGGGAGGCAATTGTGGCACACGCAAGTAAGATGGATGCCGGGCTTATTGTGATGGGTGCGTTTGGGACTAACCGACTGAAGGAGTTAATCTTCGGAAGCACTACCATGAACGTCCTGGAGAAGGCGGAATGCCCCATCTTGCTCGTTGCATGAGTACTGGAAAGCAAGCTAAACGAAGCGAAGATATAATGTGCAAGTCCATCTCACACGTGCGACGCGAGGTCGCACGCTATACCAGAATAACGTCCGGTGTGGAAAATTTTCCGAAGGTCTCAATAGATTTCAGGAGAACGCCTTCTATAGATAACCCATGAACATACTCTTGTTAAGCATGCCAGACTTCCTTCCCTTTGTAATGCAGTGGGATATAAAGGCTCCCAACCTCGGTATGGTATCAGTTGCCTCTAATCTCTCAAGCGGCCACAATGTCTATGTCGGAGACCTGTGCACGAGGAGAAATAAAGTATCTGAGGCCGTCCGAGATGCAGTAGAGAGGTATAAACCCGGTCTGGTAGGGCTGTCCTCCATGACCTTCCAGTATAACACCGCCAAGAAGATAGCGCGGCTCATAAAGGGTATGAACAAGGATATTAAACTGGCACTGGGCGGCTATCATGCAACTCTTATGTCCCCCGAACTCAAGACGGAGGAGGATAATAAGCTGTTCGACTTTTCCGGTGAGGACGGTCAATTGTTCGATTTTATGGTAAGAGGTGAAGGGGAGGCAACCTTTCGTGAACTGGCGGATGCCCTGGATGGGGGCACGGACTTTGATTCTATCTTGGGGTTGTCCTATAAGGTCAACGGCGACTGGCACCATAACAGGCGAAGGCCCACACTGGATGTAAAGACCATAAAATTACCGGACAGGTCAAAGAGGATATGGAAGAACTACGGATACCTTCACTATGTAACCGACACGGTAGAGACCTCCAGAGGCTGTACGTTTACCTGCAACTTCTGCAGCATGCAGCACATGTACGGCACCTCATTCAGGACCTATGAGATCTCACGGGTGATGGAGGACATTGAAAACTGCAAGAGGGCCGGGGCCAATATACTGTTTTTCGTAGACGACAACATTACCCTGAATCCAAGAAGGCTTTTGGAGATATGCAAGACAATAGTCAGGGAAGGCCATAACGACATGTACTACCTGGCCCAGGTGAGCTGCAAGGGCATCGCCTCGGTGCCGGAGTTGTCGCAGGCCATGAAGGACGCGGGGTTTTTGATGGTCTTTTTAGGCATAGAGAATATCTCAAAGCGCAACCTTAACCAACTCAATAAGGGGGATATATTAGAAGACAGCAGGAAGGCCATTAAATACCTCCATAACGCAAAGGTGCTGGTAATCGGCGGGATGATCCTCGGTAACCCGGAAGATACCTATCAGGATATCAAAGACAATTTCGATTTCTTTAGAGACCAAGAAGTTGACGTATACTTTGACCAGGTGCTGACACCGTACCCCAAAACGGGAATAAGGGAAGAACTGCTGAAGACAGGCCTTGTAGCAAACCCTCACGATTTTACAAAATATAATGGATTCTGGACCAACGTCAGGACGAAACACCTGTCACGAGAGGAATTGGCCTTTCTCAGATGGAAATTTCACCGCGACTACTTTACACTCGCTGAACCGACGTCCCTATATAGGAAGGTGATGGGGCCGGGTTACTATTACAGGTTATACAAGATACTCAGCAAGAAAGCGGACGTCTGGTGGAGCACGGAACGGGAGGTCTTTAAGAAGGACATGGAGAAATATCGTAAGGTAAACGAGTATCTATAGGTCCGCTCCAAGGGTTAATCCACGGCCGCCTCGCACTCACACTCCAGGGCCAGGGCCTGGGAGATTCGACTCTTATCCCTGTATATGGTTATACCCTTGCACCCGCTCTTGTAGGCAAGCATAAACGTCTTTTCCACCTCATCCTTCGACGTGTTGGATGAGAAATTTATGGTCTTAGATACGGCGTTGTCGGTGTATTTCTGGAAAGCTGCCTGCGTCCTGACGTGCCATTCTGCAGGGATGTCGTGGGCGGTAACAAAGACCCGTTTTATCACATCCGGTATGTAGGGGATGGATTGGATGGAACCCTCTTTTGACACCTCTTCCATCATCTTGTCTGAGTAGAAACCCTCCCGGTGGGCCATTTCGATGAAGTAGTCATAGACCTCGGGTATAAATGCCTCATCCAGTATGCGTCTGCCAAATGAAAAGGCAAATACAGGCTCTATACCGCTGGAGCAGCCGGCTATAATGCTGATGGTGCCGGTCGGAGCAATGGTAGTACGAGATACGTTTCTATAACGAGGCCCTCCCGTCCTGTCGTATACACTCCCAGAAAAGTTGGGGAATACGCCTCGTTTCTTTGCCAGTTCGATGGATGCGGCATTGGCTTCTTGGGAAAAGAACTTCATCAGCCCCCCTGCCGTCTCAAGGGCCTCTTCCGAATTATACGGGATGTCCATCTTTATAAGCATGTCGGCAAAACCCATCAGGCCAAGCCCTATCTTCCTGTTACCTTTGCTTATCTCCGCGACCTGGGGCAGTGGATACTTGTTTATGTCCACTATATTGTCAAGGAAGTGCACCCCGTGCCTTATGACCTCCCTCAGCCTGTCCCAATCAACCTGAGGTTTCTTGTCTCCTTTTAACATCCTGGAGAGATTCACAGAACCCAGCACGCAAGACTCATACGGCAGGAGGGGCTGCTCGCCGCACGGGTTCGTAGCCTCAATTACACCTATCTTGGGCGTAGGGTTGGCGGCATTTATGGAATCGAGGAATAGTACCCCAGGCTCCCCCGTCTTCCATGCCTCGTCCACCAGCCTGTCAAAGACCTCTCTGGCCCTGAGTCTTTTTACCACTTTTTCCGTGCGGGGGTTGATAAGTTCATACTCCTTGTCTTTCTCCACCGCCTTCATGAAGGCATCGGTCACACCCACCGAGATGTTAAAGTTGGTAAGAACCCCCTGACGGCTCTTGCAATCTATAAATTCAAGGATGTCCGGATGCGTGATGTGGAGGACGGCCATATTGGCCCCTCGACGGAACCCACCCTGGTTAATGACCTCTGTAGCCTCATTGAATATCCTTATAAACGAGACCGGGCCACTGGCAGGTCCCCCTGATGTGCTGACTATGTCATTCTTCGGTCTGAGCTTAGAGAAAGAAAACCCCGTCCCGCCACCGCTTTGATGGATTATTGCGGAATATTTAACCATCTCGAATATATGCTCAATAGAGTCCTCCACCGGCAGTACGAAACATGCTGCCAACTGCTGAAGCTCCCTGCCGGCATTCATAAGCGTAGGCGAATTGGGCAAGAATTCAAGAGCCGCCATCGTATTGTAAAAGACCCTTTCAGTCGCATGCGTATTGTTGCCGTACAAGGCGTCTGCACTGGCAACGTTGCAAGCCACCCGCCTAAACATCTCCTCCGGAGATTCTACACACCGGCCCTCCACGTCCCTTCTCAGATACCTCTTTTTCAGTACCAGCAGGCCGGTGGGTGACAGACGTATTTTTTGGGACTTTTCTCTCATTACCGTGACCTCTGAGAAATTAAATACAAAGCAGTTATTGCGAGGAGCAAAGGCAACGAAGTCAAGCCGGAGGCTTCGCTCGCAATGACAGTGGGTACCGAAGCTACTTTTGTCGTGGTCTCTCTACTACATATTGTAGCAAGCTTGGGATCAAATGTCTATATGTTGTATAATCCCTGCCTAAAAGGGAGCACGAGGAGAAAAAATGTGGTGAACTGTTAAAGAAGGGGGTTACTTGAGGCCGTACTTGTCCAGCTTTCTGTAGAGTGTACGCTCACCTATACCCAGGAGTCTGGCGGACATACCTCTATTGCCCTTGACTGAGGCCAGGGTGTTCTTTATAAGGCTTCGTTCCATCTCCTCCAGAGACATCCCCACCAGCGGTCTCTGCTCGTCGGACTTCTCCGCACCGTCCAGTAATATATGGCCAGGGATATCTTCTACACCCAGTGTGTCATCTTTTGCCAGTACTATCATACTCTCGATACAATTCTTCAGCTCCCTTATGTTGCCGGGCCACGAGTATTGCAGCAACCTCTTTTTTGCCTCTGCAGTAATTGAATGTATGGGTTTACCGTACATCTGTGAAAATTCCTTCACAAAGGCCTCTATCAGGGGGGACACGTCTTCTTGTCGTTCCCTTAGCGGGGGCAGCTTAAGACAGACTACATTGAGCCTAAAATACAGGTCCTCCCTGAACCGTTTCTCCTTCATTAATTCTTCAAGGTTTTGGTTGGTAGCGGCAATAATCCTGACATCAACGGAAATCGATTCATTACTGCCCACCCTAGTAATCTTTCCGTCTTCGACGACTCTGAGGAGTTTTGCCTGTGCCGATAGGGGCATGTCGCCTATTTCATCAAGGAAGAGTGTTCCACCGTGGGCGTGTTCAAACCTCCCTTTCCTCTTATTTACGGCACCCGTAAATGCGCCGCGTTCGTGGCCAAAGAGTTCGCTCTCAAGAAGTCCGTCGGGAATAGCCGCAGAATTTAAGGCCGCAAAGGGACTGTTTCTTCTGGGACTATTATTGTGGATGGCCCTGGCTACGAGCTCCTTCCCGGTGCCGCTTTCTCCCGCAATAAGGACGGTGGCGTTCGTCGGGGCTACTTGTCGGACAATGCCCAAAATACGCCTCATGCTGGTGCAGGCTACAATGACGCCTGGAAGGCTGTTCCCATGTCTCGGAATTAATTCCACTCCACAGTCGCCGGCATTTCTCGCAGTGGTTTGCTTTTTAACCGCCTCATCCACCACCATCCTAAGCTGATGAATATTAACGGGCTTTTCGAGAAACGTAAAAGCGCCATTCTGCATTGCTTTAACGGCCGTTTCCACGGTACCGTATCCTGTAACCAATATAACCTGGGCGTCGGGAATCCTTTCCTTGGCCGTTCTGAGGATTTCTAGTCCATCCGTCTCCTTCATTACAAGGTCCGTGACTACAATGTCTATATTACCCTGGCGCAGGTGGTGCAACGCCTCCCGCCGCCCTGTGGCCACGATACATTTGTAGCCCACCTTCTCCAGACTCTCCGCGGTCGCCCTGGCGTGGGCGTCCTCATCGTCAACAACTAATATCCTGGCCTTAAATTCCATAAAACCTCTCACCTTTTTAAGGGTAATTTGACGATAAAATTACTTCCCTGGCCTTTTTCACTCTCTACGGTTATTGTACCGCCGTGCTCCTCTACAATACGCTTTACCGTGGGCAGTCCAAGCCCAGTCCCATTTTTTTTGGTAGAATAGTAAACCTCAAATATTTTCTCGAACTCGTTGCTGAGGATGCCATTCCCAGTATCAGCCACTTCTATTTGAATACAATCGTTTTTTTGTACGGTGCGTATTGAGAGTTTACCCCCTTCGGGCATTGCTTGTTGTGCATTGATTATCATATTCAAAAGGGCCTGCTTTATCAAATTTACGTCCAGCCTTAAGTACGGCAAGGCGGGTCCATAACATCTATCTACCACAATGTTGTTCTTCCTTGCCTCGGGGGCAATAAAATCTACTACCTCATCCACCACCTTGTTTACGTCGTGTTCTTCAAACCTTGGCCGTTCCTCATGTGCAAAGCGAAGGAAATCGCTCACAACCTCCTCCAGTCTTTGCACCTCTCGTTGGAGACCTTGAAGCCTCTTTTTAACGGTTTCTCGCCGGCCGGTTACATTGTCACCGACCTCTTCTTCCAGGAGTTGGAGGTTGACGTTCAACACACTCAAGGGGTTTCTAATCTCGTGGGCCAGTCCAAGAGCCAGACTGTCGAGGTGAGGGGGAAGTGAGGCAGTGTTTTGAGTCTTACGTAATTCGCCTTTACCCCGTATTCGGTAAAGGGCGTAAAGGAATGCCGCAGCAGCGATTATAACGGCTACGACCAAAAAACCTTTAACCATCGGCACACACACTTCTAAGGTGTGTGAGCCAGGAAGTTTTAATGAATAACAAAACACTTCCTGGCTCGTAGACCTTTAGATAATATTAGGATGCTACCCTACTAACGTTTTGGGCCTGAAGTCCTTTATCACTATCAACAAGATCGAATTCCACCTTTTCACCGTCTTCAAGGGTCCTAAAACCATCTCCATTGATGCTGGAATAGTGAACGAAGACGTCTTTGCCTCCTTCGTGCTCTATGAAACCAAACCCTTTTTTCGCATCAAACCACTTTACTTTACCGGTGACCCTTGTTGCCATTCTTATCTCCTCATTCTTCAAAAATTAAAAATATTAGAACCGTAAAATACAAGCGAAACAAATTTTATCTGTCCTTAAATTTTTACACCTCCTATATAAAAATAATTGTAAAATTAATTTAAAGAATATTGGTTCGCGACGTCAACTCACAAGAGAACCGGCTGCCCGCTCCTTTAACACCGCTTTTCTTGAAAGCCTTATGCGCTTTTGATCGTCGATACCGATGACCTTTACTTCTATTTCCTGCCCCATCTTGACTGCGTCTTCCACCTTCTCTATGTATCCGTCCGACATCTCGGATATATGGAGCAACCCGTCTTGGCCGGGGAGCACCTCTACGAAGGCACCGTATTCCTTTATGGCAGTCACCTTCCCTTTGTAGATCTTCCCGATCCGCACCTCTTCCGTCATTCTCTCTATGATATCTTTCGCCTTTTCGGCGTCGGATGCTACCGGAGACGAAATAACCACGGTGCCGTCGTTTTCTATCTCAACCCTGGCGCCGGTATCCTCCTGAATCCTTTTCACGTTCTTGCCGCCGGGCCCTATCACAAGGCCTATCTTATCCGGATTTATCTTTATCTTCAGCAGCCTTGGGGCGTGGTCGGAAATACCCGTCCTGGGTTTGTCCAGCACCTTTAACATCTCTCTAAGTATGTGTATCCTGCCTTCTCTAGCCTGCTCCAGGGCCTTTCTCATAATGGCTTCATCGAGCCATGGTATCTTCAGGTCCATCTGCAGGGCAGTGATGCCCCTCTGGGTGCCGGCCACCTTGAAGTCCATGTCTCCAAAATTATCCTCCGTGCCCAGGATATCGGAGAGGACACGAACCTCGTCACCCTCCTTTATCAATCCCATGGCAATCCCTGCCACAGGGTCTTTTATACATACGCCTGCATCCATCAAACAGAGGGTACCGCCGCATACGGTGCCCATCGAGGAAGAACCATTGGACTCCAGGATGTCCGATACCAGACGAACAGTATATGAAAATTTCTGGTGGTCGGGCATCACGGCCTCCAGCGCCCTTTCCGCAAGGTTGCCGTGGCCGATCTCTCTTCTTGAGGGACCGAAGGAAGGCTTTACTTCCCCCACACAGAATGGAGGGAAATTATAGTGCAGCATAAACTTTTTTGAATATTCGTCCTCCAGGGCTTCCACCCTTTGCTCATCCATAGCGGTGCCGAGGGTGGTAACCACCAGGGCCTGCGTTTCCCCCCTGGTAAACACCGCGGAGCCATGGGTCATGGGCAATATGCCTACTTCACAGCTAATGTGTCTTATCTCATCAAGGCCTCTGCCGTCTACCCTCTTATTTTCGTTTAGTATCTGCCCCCTGACCACCTTACGTTCAATCTGGTCAAAGATGTAGTTTATGTCTTTTTCTTTGGCCGCGGCCCCCTCAGCCTTACAGTATTTCTCTATAAGGGCACTTTGTATCTCGCTGAGTGCGCGGTCCCTTGCTTGTTTTCCCGGTGTTATACTCTTCTCCTTAACGCGGTCATAGGCCTCTTCCCATACCGCCTTATAAAGCCCTTCGTCTATCTCACCCTCGGTAATCTGCTGCTTTTCTTTACCGCATATGGCCACAAGCTCCTTCTGCAACTTGACTATTTCCTTGACGGCGTCCTCGGCAAAGACCATGGCGTGGAGAATATCATCCTCGGACACCTCCTTAGCTCCAGCCTCTACCATCAATACCCCGTCCTCTGAGCCTGAAAGCACCATGTCCATGTCGCTGTTCTTAAGTTCCGAGTGAGTAGGATTCAGCACAAATTCGCCATTCACCCTTCCGACCCTTACGGAGGCTATGGGGCCGCTGAATGGTATTGAGGAGATGCAGAGGGCGGCGGAAGCGCCTATCATAGCCAATATGTCGGGGTTATTTTCTTTATCCGCCGAAAGGACTATACTCATTACCTGTACTTCGCAGCGGTATGATTTCGGGAAAAGAGGCCTCAACGGCCTGTCTGTCAACCTCATGGTGAGCGTTTCTTTTGCGGTAGGTCTTCCTTCCCTTTTATAGAAGCCCCCTGGGAATTTTCCTGCAGCATAGGTCTTTTCTCGGTAGTCAACCGTAAGGGGGAAAAAGTCTGTGTCCCTTTCGTTTCCTGCCACTGCCGTTGCCAAGACTATGGTATCGCCGTATCTAACCGTTACCGCACCATCCGCCTGCCTAGCCAACTTATTTGATTCAATACTTAATATCCTATTGCCTATAGACTTCTCTACCTTATAACTACCCATGTTCTTCTTTTTTCCTTATCCTTCGTTAAACTAAAACACGACAGATTAACTGTCTAAACACCTTTCTCTCGTATGCTTAATTTGTTGACGATATGTTTGTACCTCTCTTTATCTTTCCTGTCGAGATACTTCAGGAGGGAAGACCGCTGACCCACCATCTGTAAGAGTCCTCTGCGGGAGGTGTGGTCTTTCTTGTGTTGCTGGAGGTGCTCGCCTAAATGGTTTATCCGCTCGGTAAGAAGACCTATCTGAACCTCTGGCGAGCCAGTGTCATTCTCGTGGATCCCAAGACCCTTAATTATTTCTGTTTTACGCCCCTTTTCAATGGCCATTTCTGCATCCTTCCTCTAACAGCTCTCACTCAAAAAAGGGAATTTTACGGGTTACAAGGGTATATTGCAACAGAAAAATGGCTATCCGGACGGAATTTCAGCGGCGATGGCCCGGGTGTAATTTTCCGCCGATATCCTGTCCGGTGCTAAAAATGTTGCAACAAGAAAACGGCCTTTATTGTATACTGTGGAATAGCGGCCACTCTTATCCTCAAAGCACTGGAGTGTGCCTTCGAGTAAAGGGCTTTCTCCCCAAGATTTCTTGAGTTCGATCAGGTTTTTCCATGCCTTGGAAGCGTTATCTGCACCGGGATATTTAACCAACATGAGCTTCATAGATGGTTGGCCTTCCTTTAACATATACTCCGCAACTACGGCATCGGTCTCTTTTCCCAGGCCAAAGACGTTCTCTTCGATAACCTCGTCGCTTATAGAAATATTATCGAGGACTATCCTGTCGTGGAAGAACTTCGTACGCCCTTCAAGCAGCCCCCCGGCCGGTAGATAGTTCAAAAGGGTGGGCCGTACAGACCTGCCGGACGGGAGTTTGTCCAGGACCGCCTCGGCAATAACCCTTACCTCGTCCGGACTCACGCCGATTACGCTCGGCTCAAACCGAACATAGTTCCTGCCCTTCCACACCCACACGTAATTTTCGAACACAGATGCCTCATCCCCAAGGTCATACACATTACCCGACCTGTCATAAGTATATGCGCCAAAGGCGTCATCGTCTTTGGCAAACGTCCATAGCTCCACCAGCGCCTCCCTGCCGTGGACGTCTCCGTAACGTGCAACGGCTACCTGCCGGTACGAATAAGAAAGGTAAGGTTCGGCAGCACCGTCTATGTACTCATAAAGGCCATTTTCCCCTGTGTATACTAAAGGACTTGCCAGCAGCGTCCATTCGCCTATTACCTCGGGGAATACGCCCCCGTTACCGGACTCCGCCGATTCCTCGAATTTCACGAGAAGCTGGGGCTGCATGCCTTCAACCACGATTGCCGACCTGCCCACAACAGGGCAGACGTATTCGCAGAAACCACAGCCGTTACAAACCTCCTCCCTGACAAACGGCCGTCTTATCTCACGTCCCGTCTCGTCGGTGTATGTATTAAAGTGAATGGCCTTTGTCGGCACGGGACATACCTCTTCACACACACCGCAGTTAACGTCATGCCAATCCTTATTTAGGGCAGGCAGTCCCGCATATCCCACCCAGGGAATGCAGCGGCTCTGGTCTATGCGCGCCTTGCCTATGGCCGTCCTTTGTTTCTTTGGGAGTTCCAGTGGTTTTATGGCGCCGGAGGGGCAGACGTGGCTGCAGAGGGTGCAGGTATAGTCACAGTGACCAATCCTGGGTATCAGTCTGGGCGTCCAGGCCGCCTCCAGGCCGGCCTCCACTAAGGTAGGATGCAGGCCGTTAGTCTTGCACACCTTCATGCATTCCCCGCAGCTAATGCACCTTGCCAGGAATTCCCCCTCATCCACCGAACCGGGCGGGCGGATGACCCCATGCCCCTTGCCGGACCTCCAGGGGAAATTGTACCCAAGCATCGGTACGGCAACCACGCTGGCAAGGCAGGTCGTCACCAGACCCCTCTTTGAGAGGTCTACTTCCTGGAGTTTAGGGACAAGGCCTCCCCTAAAACGTATGGCGTCGCTGGGGCAGACCTCCTGACAATCCATGCAGAGTATGCACTCTCCCGCCTGGGTGGCCCTTCCCTCCTCGGTGATACACCCCATTCTACAGCCCTTCTGGCACAGGCCGCACACCTCACAGTCCTTAACCCGTCTCTGGATGTAGGCCCCAATTGACGCCAGCGCCAGCATGGCACCCAGCGGGCACAAGTTTCTGCACCAGTACCGCCTGAAAACGAGCCCGAAAGAAATAATACCCAAAAAGATTAACAAGAAGGCCGTATGATTGCGATAAAAGGGTTCGCGTTCCACGAACAGGATTTTATCTGAGTACTCGTGCACAGGCACGGTTAGGGGACCTATGATGGGAAACCCCTGAAGAAAATCAAAAACTCCTGCCAGAAGCGCTACTATATAAGGATGGATGAGGATGGAATAGGTGTTGGTCGCAAGGCTCAACGGGTCAAACCAGCCCACTATCTGCCTGCTTAAGAAGAGGCTGAGCAGAAGGAAGGCAAGCAGATAATATTTAAGCCGTCTTCCGTCGTAGAGCTTCCAACCCGTAGAAGTCTCGCTGGACCGTTTTCTTTTAAAGAGCTTGTCTGTCAGGTCAATGGTGGCGCCGAAGGGGCAGACCCACCCGCAGAAGAACCGACCCATGAACAGGGTCATGGCAACAAGAACCAGGGCAGGCCAGTACGGGGTCACAAGCTCTTTGGCGGCTATGCTGGCGCCAAGCCCGGAGAGGGGGCTGAGGTGCAGGAATATATTTCTGGCTGAAAAATCGGTGGTGGTAAGCGGGTCCAGATATATAAGAAGCACCAGGAACGCCGTCAGGCTCAGTGCCTGCGACCACTTGCGCAGATTATACGCCCTGAAAAGGCTCTTTTTCTTTTGCAACATTTTATTTAACAAGGGAATAGCGTTTCTAAAAAATCGTACTATATCTCAGTATGTCATTCTGGGCGTAGCGAAGAATCTCCTGTAATTCCCCAAAAGTTGTAGTGGTCGAGCTTGCTCTGCTTAATGTCGAGCAAGCTCTGCCACTACAGAAAAACTCTCCCTTGCTATTTCGTAAAGGCGGTAGCGTCCAATCTCTGTATCGGACGCCTTGCGTCTGGTACGGAGACCAGACGTTACAACAATTTCGTTAAATCAATCCGCCTGAGGCGGATAAAGGCCGTTGTCTACCAAAGACATTTTCGGGCCGATGGTAGACAACGAAGTTCTACTTCGTTGAGGCCCAAAAGGTGCGTCGAGACGCACTCTACAAATCTACTATACGAGACCGCTGCAAAAGTAGTCTAATCATCAATTTGAGGGTAGCCGCAGGCTTTAGCCTGCGTTATACGCACCCTAAAGGGTGCGGCTACATTTACACCTTCAATTTTTGGTACTTTTGCGGAGGTCTCTATACAATAATCTCCTCAAAACCCCGGAGTTTGTAGTCTATCTCACCGATACCCGCCTCAAGTGCCTCTTTAATAAAACCCACGTCCTCACCCCTCAGCCCAAAGAGGGTTGCGCCGTAGGAATCCACGGCGACGGGGTCGGTGCTTACTATTATCCTCCTTGCCCCCTCGGCAGAGTTATCAACGTCATCAAGTCTGCCGCCCGTAGGGCCGTGATGCCTGAGTGTTCTATATGCGTCAAGCACGGTGAGGTCAACCTTCACCACCCTGTTAAGGTCTGCTATCTTGGGATGTATGTCCTTGTGGAGTCTGCCCCTGTCCCACCCCACCATGCCAAAGGTGTTTTTAAGGGCCATTGTGAGGTGTGAGGTGCTGTGATGCTTTGCTATGGGGACGTTTATCAGGACGTCTACCTCATCTTTAAGCACAAAGGCGTCATTAAACGCCCACGATTTCAGGACCTTGCCGCCGGGAATGGGAATCTCCCGGAAGCGGGAGCCGTCAACGTAGGCTATCTCTGCCCCTGAGCGTCTTGCGGCCTCCTCTATACCGCTGATTTGATATGAAGGTTTTGGATTATTGGAGCAGGTGTGGTCCATTACCCTCACCCTCGATGCGCCGGCATCGAGGCACAGATTTACCAGTGCTGCCACCAGATAAGGGTTGGTGTTTGCGGCGAACTCGGGGGCCCTGTTCCAGGAGATATTGGGCTTGATTACTACGCGGTCGCCCCTGGACACTAATTTCTGCATGCCCCCAAGGGCAGTCAGGGCCCTGGTAGTCATATCCCGGATAATATCTGCCTCATCCCTGTCACCTACGTTATTAGAACAGTGGGCTACAACTGTCCCTTTTTTCAGTCCGCTCTCCTTGAATTTTTTGAGGGGTTTTTGCGCCCTATGGGATGTACGCAGGTAGGACAGGCCGTAGAGACCGATTCCGGTCCCCACGGCCGTCTTAAGAAAGGTTCTTCTCGAAATGTCTTTACCCATGGCGAACTAGTACGCAGAACGATGTTTTATCCGGCAGGCCAGCAGTGTAGGGTTATAACTATAATCATTCCGTCCAAGATTCCCACCGGGGCAAGCCTCTCGGTGCAGTCGCCCTTTGTTACCTCAATGCTCGTGATAAGAGTGCCGGCGGTCTCCAGCAGGCACTTCCCATTAACGTCTGTGGTAAAAGTGTTCATTTCCTTACCTACCGTTACCGCTACCTTTGCACCTTCTATTACGCTGCCCATCTTGTCTACGGCAATTACGGTCATCTTGGCCGGCTGTTCTGCCAATATAGAATCGCTTGAGAAGACAAACAAAACCGCTAGTAATGATACTGTTACTAGAGCTAATGTCTTCATCTGTTTTACCTCCCTTTCTCTAAGGAGGGTTGTTTTGTTTGATTTAGATCAACCCATAGGGCGTGTAAGTCCAATTTACTCAAAACTTACATAATTACGCCCCATCTCGACGGTCAAACCGTCTGGGGATTTCTAAGTTTATTATAATCTCTTTTGCCTATAGAAAAAACGTTCTGCAGTTCAGTCGAAGAGTGCGTCCACAAACCTGTCCGGATCGAACTTCTGTATGTCATCAGCTCCCTCTCCCAGGCCCAGGAATTTTACGGGTATCTTTACCTCATCCTGCATTCCGATAACTATGCCGCCTTTGGCCGTACCGTCAACCTTTGCAAGGAAGAGACCCGTAACGTCAATAACCTCCTTGAAGAGCTTTGCTTGAGATATGGCGTTTTGTCCAGTCGTTGCGTCCAAGACCATCAGTACTTCATGCGGTGCGCCTTCTATCCTTTTTGAGAGAACCCTCTTTATTTTACCGAGTTCCTGCATAAGGTTCTGCTTTGTATGAAGCCTTCCGGCGGTATCTACTATTACAATATCCATGCCCCTGGCGACAGCGGCCTCAACGGCATCGTATGCCACGGCGGCAGGGTCCGCCCCCTCACCGTGTTTCACAATCTGCGCCCCAATGCGGCCAGACCATATCTCTAGTTGCTCCGTGGCGGCGGCCCTGAAGGTGTCTCCGGCCGCCAGTAACACCTTTTTCCCGTCCTTGACAAGCATGTTCCCTAATTTTGCAATGGATGTGGTCTTGCCGCTTCCGTTTACGCCGGCCACCATAATTACGGTTGGGGGAGCCGGGGCCATATGCAAGTCCCTGCAGTCTTCCTTAAAGCGTTCTTTAAGCCTTGTCTTGAGGAGTTCCTTCATTCCGGCAGTATCGGTAACTTCTCCCGACTCCCAGGCGTTCCGTAGTTCCTCAATGAGCCTGGTTACGAACTTTACACCCATATCGGCTTCTATAAGGGCGGCCTCTAACTCCTCAATCACATCTTCATTTATATCTTGTTTGAGGGAAAGCAGGCCGTGCAGATTACTCTCAATACGAGTCCTGGTCTTCTGGAGACCTTTCTTGAGTCCATCAAGGTCAATCCAAGAGTCCAGGGAAAGCCAAGAGGAGGCATTGGTTTTGGGCCCGGCTTCTTTACTCTCCTCTTTTGTTGGGATACTCTTCGGTGTATCGGCAACCACAACCCCTTTGTCCGGGTGTTTCTCGGCTTCCTTCTTGCCCTCTCCCACACCTGCCAGTTCTTTTAAATAATCAAATACCATGGACTAACCTCACTGTATCTCCTCACGTAGCGGTTGCGACAGCCCTCCTCCGCCTACACCGTTCCCTCAGGGCGTGCACCATTTTATTGGAAACCGTTACCTTTCCTAGAGGTACGTTTGGTTTCCTCAGTCCGTGAAAGTCAGAACCTCCGGCTATTGCCAGGTCATATTCCTTTGCGATGCGAAGATATTTTTCCACCGTCTCCGGTGTATGGGAGGGGTAATATACTTCTATGGCCTGCAGGCCGTTTTCCACGAGAAAGTGTATGAGGGCATCTCTTTCTCCAAGTCCTGGGTGGGCATAGACGGATACTCCCCCGGCGCCATGTATGAGTTCTATCGCCTGTTGAGGAGTAAGACTCAATTTGGGCACGTACGCGGGGCCGTCGTCGCTAATGTACCTGGCAAAGGCCTCCGTAACGCTGCTGGAATATCTGCGTTTCACTAGTACCTCCGCCACGTGCATCCGTCCGGGTGGGCTGCCGCCGGCCAGATTAAGGATTTCTGCCGTCTCAATATTTACGTTAAGACCCCTCAACTTTTCCACGATTGTTGATATCCTGCCCACTCTTTCTTCACGCAGTTGAATAAGTTTCTCTACCAGGTTACTGTCATTAATATCGATAAACAGGCCAAGTATGTGTATCTCAAACGGATGGATGTAGCCGGACACCTCAACGCCGGGTATCACGTTGACATCCCTTTTTTCACCTTCAAGCTGGGCAGGCCGCACGCCGTCCGTGGTGTCGTGGTCGGTTATGGCTACCGTCTTAAGTCCAATCCGGGCCGCCTCCTTAATCACCTCCTCGGGATAGAACGTGCCATCGGAACATATGGTGTGGACGTGCAAGTCCGCCTTACCGTAATCCACAACGGAAGGCCCCCCCGCCTCTGCTGTGTCCTTTTTCAACCTCTTGCCGTCGCGGCTGGTATAGACCTTGTCCAGTATGCCGTTCACAAACATGCTTGAGTTCTCGGTGCTGTATTTTTTGGCGAGTTCTATTGCCTCATTGACTGAGACTTTTGGGGGGATATCGTCTCTGAAGAGAATTTCGTAGACTGCCAGACGCAGGATGCATCGGTCTACAACGGCCATGCGCGGGAGCTCCCAGTTCTCCACGGCAGAGGTGATCTCTTTGTCTATCTCTCCCAGGTGATTCTGGCAGCCTTTCACCAGTTCAGAGGCGAATTGTCCAACCTTTTCATCACCTGCCCTGCCGACACAGAAGGAGACGGCGTCCTCCAATACATCTCGCCCACGTATCTCTATCTGGTACAGGGCCTGCAGAGCCAACTCCCTGGCCCGTGTTCTCTTTCTCATGCCTATTACAGCCTACCTCTTCTTTTTTATTGAATTCAGACGTCCAAATAAATTTGCCATTTCTATAGCGCTCTTTGCGGCCTCTGACCCACGGTTGCCGCTGCGCGTACCCGCCCGGTCCACGGCGTGTTCAAGGGTCTCTGCGGTGATAACACCAAAGATGGTGGGGACGCCTGTCTCAAGACCTACCTGGGCCACACCCTTTGACGCCGCGCTGGCAACGTATTCAAAATGCGGAGTCTGGCCGCGCAGTACAGCGCCAAGACAGACAATGGCATTATATCGTCCGGTCTTGGCAAGCACCAAGGCTGCCGATGGTATCTCGAATGAACCTGGAACCCAGCAGACGTCTATGTCGCCCTCCTTTACACCATGCCGGAGGAGACAGTCCTGCGCACCCTCCAGGAGTTTTCGGGTAATAAACTCGTTAAACCGACTCACAACCAGACAAAAGGTCTTTCCGGTGCCAATAAGGTCACCCTGATATATCTCGCCCATTGACTTACTCCTTCTATCTCGCATTTTTAGGAGGACAGAGGAAGCATATCTTCATAAAGTCAAAAACTGAAAGTACCACAAAAATGACCCTATTTCAAGGTAATTCAAATACTTGTAATCAACCTCCAACTTTATTATCATAGCAGAACTTCTTATTTTATGGCGGAAGAGATACATAACTAAATGCCCATAAAAGAGCGAAAAGAGTGTAGCGTTGGAGCTTGCTCTCCGCCTGAGGCGGATTGAACGTGGCAGCAAGCTGCCACGCTACATAACAGACTCCTGACTTAGCTCAGAATGACACAGGGAATTGTAGCGACTTTCGCAAAAGACCCGAAAATATACTATGCCCATAAAAGAACTCGAAACGGAAGTAGAAGAACGGCGGTTCACCGTCGGTGAACACCTCGAGGAACTCCGTGCACGTATCATCCTGTGCATCCTGTCCCTCTTCGTCTGCTTTATAATATGCTGGATATTCAAGGCGGACATCTTATGGCTCGCCGGCAGACCCCACAGCCTTACCATGGAGAAACTGGGGCTTCCAACCACCCTAAAGGTCCTGAGCTATCAGGAGGGATTCTTTGCCTATCTGAAACTGTGCCTTATCAGCGCCCTGTTTTTCGCCTATCCCTTCATCATCTACCAGGCCTGGCGCTTCGTGGGGGTGGGGCTGTATCCGCACGAGCGCAGATACGTAAAGACCTTCCTGCCCATATCCTTTGTGGCGTTTGTCGCCGGGTCAATGTTCGGTTACTTATTCCTTATCCCGCTCTGCCTGTACTTCCTGATAAACATACTGGGGCCGGGTATTGAGCCTGTCATTACCATGTCTCAGTACATCACACTGGTCTTTCTGCTCACCCTCGCTCTGGGAATAGTCTTTCAGATACCGCTGGTAATGCTGCTCATTGCAAAGATCGGCGTGTGCAGCGCGGAGGACTACGTCACATACCGAAAGTACATCATACTGGGCATCTTCATCCTGGCCGCAGTCATCACCCCGCCAGACCCCTTCAGCCAAATCTCTACGGCAATACCCATGATGGGACTGTACGAGCTGGGCATCCTGCTTGTGAGACCAACCAGGACGGCCATCATGTACGCAGGGGGGATTGCGGTTGCAGCCCTTCTTGTCGCACTCGGCCTGTACGTATACCTCACGATGCCGGCGGTAGGCAGGATAGATTCCAGTAACGGGACAGTCTCCCTCTCCAGCCCGAAAGACCAGGCCGCCCACAGCATCCATAAAGGCACTGTACTGCAAACGGGCAAGAACTCACGCACCACGTTCTCACTCTCTGACGGTATCCGCATCTACGTAAATCAGGAATCAAGTCTTACAATAATGGGCAAGAGGGCAGTGCGACTTGAGAAAGGTGAAATTCTCATAAGCATAAAGGAGAGCGGCGACACCTTTGAGGTAGTCACGCCAAGCGGGCAGGTGACCTTAGAAGGGGACGCAGGGGACAAGGGTGCGGAACTGGACGTGAAGGTACTTAACGGCGCCCTCACCGTAGCCGCCATAAAAGGTAATGCCACAATTGTTACGGAAGAGGAACGGCGGACGGTAAAGACGGGCCGTCAGCTCACCCTATCCCCCGGCGGCCAGCCGGTGGATATGGGAGAAGTAACTGAGTGGATGAAGGGATTGGAGCTAAAAGCGAAATCTAAATAGGAAAACATTATAATACGAGACCTCTGCAAAACTCTGCATCCACCTTAGGCGGATCATTCTGAGGGAGCAAAAGCGACCGAAGAATCTAGAAGTGTAGCGTCCCGATCTCCGCATCGGACGAACAAAATAAACAAACGTCTGGAACGGAGGCCAGACGCTACAAAAACCAGATTTTTGCCAGAGGCGAATATCTCCACCAAAGCTGTAGTGGTCGAGTCATGTCAGGGGCAGATCCGCCTTTGGCGGACTTGCTCGACTTGAGGTAGGGGTTCAAAATTTTGAACCCCCTACAATGTACCTTGTAGGGGCAACTCCCTGTGGCTGCCCGTTATTTCTTTGACGCACGAGAACGATTTGGACTCAAAGACCTGGTCAACGTAAACATAGAAAACCTTCCTGTGGAAATGGTTGACTAGGAAATAGTCATCACTAGCCCCAAGCCGATATCTAAATTATGTGCTAAACAAGACCATTTGCCCTTTTGCAGTATAGGCCATGTCCCGATCAGAATAAAACTGGCTAGCCTGAAAATATTGAAGTGTTTTTCCCAAAAAGTCTTTTTTGCTGATCTTGGCGAGCGGGAAAAAACTAAGAGCATACTTTTTATAATATCTGCTATTAGGGTTAACGCCCGCAATTTTCTTTGGTAGGCCACACCGAAGCATTGCATCTGCGCACAGTTTCTTTCCTTGTTGGTTAGACGTATTGTCATATATCTGACTGAATGTACCCATAATAATATCTACAAATTGTATTAAGTGGCTTCCACTAGGGTTGTCTGGTTCTTCTTCGTGGTCAGAATTGACCTCTACTATTCGATAAGAATTAAAGCTAATACTTTCTCTTCTATCTAAAGATTTTTCTAATGTTTCAAATATAGGCTTTGTATGAAATGCGTCTTTATCTTCATGGCTCCTTTTGTGAGAAAATATCCTGTTCAATACAACACTACTGTATCCAACTGTTGAATTGAGAAAAAACCACTTTATAGCACTGTACAGCCCGATTTGGAAAAATCTATTATAAATCCTGTGATCTCTTGTGTCAGACCTCCATAATTGCTTTTCAATTTGTTGCAGATTAATACCCAATAAGTAAAAATAGAAATCATTAAATCCTTCCGCACCAAAGTAATTAATCCATCTAACAGCTAAATCATTTTCAGTGCGAGTATTATCTATGTCCTTAAAATGTATTTCTTTTTCCCATGCAGATTGCTTTCTATGGTGAATAAGAGCTTCTAGCACTTTGTTTTCGTTCTCAACTGGAACAAAACAAAATGAATGATAAAACCATTGACTGGGAATTTTTCGTTCATCATGATAAAGATTTAATGTAATTCCCTTTCTTTGGGATGCAGGATTACCAAAAAGGTCTTTCACGAGTTCCACACTTTATCTAAGTGCCGTCTTGACAAATTCTGGCGCTCATCTCTCAGTACTATTAAAGAGGAGAAGCTGTGCTGAATTCGCACTGCAAGCCTTTTTAAGCTGCAGATACCTTTCCATCTTTCTATCCAGATATACAGTTGAACCTTCGT
>Ga0156080_147_pt1 | contig 40840 bp, 40 predicted proteins | sample RifCSPlowO2_02_FD_107733 | JGI IMG/M metagenome (GOLD analysis project Ga0156080, IMG submission 107733) | Planctomycetes bacterium RIFCSPLOWO2_02_FULL_50_16
CCACTTGCCCAATATATCCGTCTCTATATTCACACGGTCGCCTACCTTCTTAAGGCCCAGTGAGGTATTCTCCAGGGTATAGGGGATTAAGGCCACTGAGAATTTTCCGGGGGCTAAATCCACCACGGTCAGGCTGATTCCGTCCACCGCTACAGAACCCTTTTCTATCATATTCTGTGAGAGTTCGGGGCCTACGGAGAACCACATGGTGCACTGTCCGGGGTGGGACTCTATCTTGTCTATAGTGCCGGTGCCGTCCACATGACCCTGCACAAAGTGTCCCCCAAGACGGTCGCCTACGGCAAGCGCCATTTCCAGATTTACTTTATCCCCGGGTCTCAACTCACCCAGTGTGGAGCGTTTCAGGGTCTCCTGAGAGACGTCAAAGCTGGCAGTACCAGCCTTAATGTCCACCACTGTAAGGCAGACGCCTTCTATGGACAGGCTGTCACCGCTTTTCAATTCTTTGGCCAGTGGGGCAACGTCTATTTGCAGTCTGCCTCCCCGGCCCACACGCGCCAGGCCCTTCACAGTGCCTATATTTTCTATAATACCAGTAAACACGATCTACTCCCTCACAGGGCAACCACAGGGGATTGCTCCTACAAGTTTAAATGGTGCGTCGAGACGCACTCTACGTAACTATATAATTGTCATTCTTGGGCAGTTACACTGCCAAAGAATGTAGCGTGCGAGCTTGCTCGCACGTTGAACGTGGCAACTTGTAGGGGCGAACCTGCCGCTCGCAGCGGTCGCACCGCTCGCCCTGGGCAGACACAGAGGTCTGCCCCTACGAAGCCACTTGAAACACTTTTACAGAAATCTCACTTTGCGGTGAAGCCGCCGTCCACCGGCAGGATAGCCCCTGTCACCCAGCTTGCCTCATCCGATGCAAGATAGAGACAGGCATAGGCGATGTCCTCCGGTTCACCCAGCCTGCCAAGCGGGTGCTGTGCCGATACCTCTTTTGCCACAGTTTCGTAGCCGCCGTGCTTCTCCATCCATTCCCTGGCCATGGGCGTATCCACCACGCCGGGGCAGATGCAGTTTACCCTGATTTTTCTCTCCGCCAGGTCGAGCGCCATGCTCCTGGTAAGGTTAACCACCGCCCCCTTTGAAGCGCAGTAGGCGACGGCCTTGGGGTAGCCGACGATGCCGAATATTGAGGCCATATTTATGATACTGCCTCCCGTATTCTCCATCTTAGGTACGGCAAACCTGCTCACCAGATAGATGCCCTTTACGTTAATATTCATTACCACGTCCCATCCGTCCTCATCCGTCTCAACCGTACCCCCGGACTTGTAGTTCACACCGGCATTGTTCACGAGGATATTTAACCTGCCGAAGACTTTTGTGGTCTCTTTAACCATCCTCTCCGCATCTTTTGATGCAGAGACGTCTCCCTCGACCATTACGGCCTTTCCACCACCAGACTTGATTACAGAGACGGTTTCCTCCAACGGCCCCTTGCGCCTGCCGGTTACGGCCACCTTCGCCCCTTCTTTTGCGAAGACAATGGCCGTAGCCCTGCCTATACCCGTGCCGCCGCCGGTGATCAGCGCTACCTTGTCCTTTAGTCTCAGGGTTATCTCCTACGTCATCCTGACCAAAGCATATATGTAGCGTCCGATCTCCGCATCGGACGCATGAGGAAGACGTCTGGTACGGAGGCTTCGGCGGTGAGCTCAGCCGAACCGACCAGACGCTACAGTTTTTATGGTACAAAGTAGTTTTTATATCAATTCTGCCAGGACAGTTAGCCCTGCAACTACCTTTTGACCTTCCTTAACCATGATGCGGACGGGGGTATTTTTTGGTATAAAGAGTTCCAACCTGGAGCCAAACTTCACCATGCCAAACCTCTGTCCCTGCTCCAGGCGCTCACCAACCCCTATGGGACAGACGATGCGCCTGGCTACCAGACCAGCAATCTGTTTTACGAGAAATCTACTGCCGTTATCTGCCACCAGGCCGATTGAGTTGTTTTCATTCTTGAGTGAGGCGTCTTTTGTGCGAGCGTCAAAGAAACTGCCCCTCTGATAGTCAATAAACTCCACACGGCCGCTACAGGGGATTCGGTTTACGTGCACATCGAAGATGGACATGAATATACTGACTTTTGTGGCCTTATCCTTTAGATATCTATCCTCGTCTACAGAGGTTACCTCGACCACGGTGCCGTCGGCCGGGGCAAGGAGTCGGGCCTCGTTTTTCATAATGCCTCTCTCGGGGTCCCGGAAGAAGTATAAAACGAATCCAAAGGCCGAAAGGAATATGATACTTGCCCAGGAAATTCCCGCCGAAAAAGCGAATAGCGCTCCCCCCAACAATATAATGGTAAAGAAGGTCAGTTCCCTCGGTGCGTAGTTAGTGATGGGTAGCCGCATTATTCGTCCCTGCGGTGTTGCGGGTCTCTTGGACGTCAGGGAGATTGGGAGGCCCTTCACCGTCGAAGTAATAACTGCATCTGTGTCTGAGGAATTTGATGTCCCAAGGTTCGATGGGGAATACGGCGCACTGTTTATAGCGGCATTCATATACGGTGCAGCTGTTATCCCCGTCCAGGTGAGGACACTTGAACATTATGCTGCAGCAGTCTCCGCATCTGTTACACTCGCCCCTGCGGAGTTCCAGTTGGGCGCGCACATAGTCCTCCCGGAAGTGGACCAGGTAAAATCGGCGGAGCTTGCCTACGCCTTCCTCTAATTTTTGTATAAAATAACCTGTGAACATCTAAGGCTTGTTCCTCAAAAAAGAAGACCTTGCAAGACACCTCGTCTATTACATTTCGTTCGCGGCAATTACAGAATCCCTGCGGCAGCAAGGTGTGCTCAGACACGACCAACACTGCTAAAACAAAACTCGACACTTTACCGCCAGGTAGGCGGTAGTTCTATTAACCAGAAATACCTCTTAAATGCCTTTGCGGACGGTTGAAAAGGGATGATAACAGTCCCCGCTGGGGCTGTCAAGGAGGTAACGGGTACGACGTGGGTGTACGCCAGTTCTTTAATTATGCCTTAACAATTCATGGGCTGACAGAGTAATGTATTCTTGAGACCCTGCAAAACTCCACATAACCGTCATTCTTAAGGAGCCGAGAGGCTGCGTTTTTAATCATTTGAGACATATACAAAAATCGCTTCGTCGCTTATAATGCGTTGGGTCTTTTGAGCAAAGTTGGTAAAACAACGGTCCTTATGGTCGTTGATGTTTTCCAACGAAGTTCTACTGCGTTGTCTACCATCCCATCCCTCCAGGATGACCCACCCGAGGCGTGTGCAGGTTTTCCCAGGTCTTATTTGTTTTGCCCAATCTAAACGTTGTGTGCTAGAATTTTACTGTGGGCAGTGTTAGATATTAAGTGGTACGCAAATTATGGGTAAACGGCATTTAATGAGCGGTGCTGAGGCTATGGCCGAGGCGGCTATAAGGGCGGGATGCCGCTTTTATTTTGGGTATCCTATCACTCCACAGAGTGAATTGGCAGAGTATCTGGCCAGAGAACTCCCGAAGAGGGGAGGGGTATTTCTGCAGGCGGAGAGTGAGATAGCTGCCATAAACATGGTCTTTGGGGCATCGGTTACAGGCGCAAGGGCAATGACCTCCTCCTCCAGCCCCGGCATCAGCCTGAAACAGGAGGCTATCTCGTATATGGCGGGATGTGAGCTGCCGGGTGTCATAGTAAACGTATGCCGCGGAGGCCCCGGACTCGGCAACATAGCGCCGTCCGAGGCAGACTACTTCCAGGCGGTAAAGGGTGGAGGCCACGGGGACTATAGGAATATAGTCCTGGCACCCTCCTCCGTTCAGGAGGCGGCAGACCTATCATACCTGGCCTTTGACATATCAGAGAAATACAGAAACCCCGTGATGATCCTGTGCAGTGCCGTTATAGCTCAGATGGTGGAACCAGTGGAGTTCATGTCTCCCAGAAGGCCTGAAGAAGTTGAAAAGCCATGGGCGCTAACAGGCGCAAAGGGCAGGGAGCCCCGGGTAATAAAGTCCCTGCGCCTAAGCGAGCAAGAACTTGAGGAACATAACAGACACCTGCAGGAAAAGTATGCAACGGTTAAAGCTAAAGAGGTAAGGTATGAGACACGTTACCTAGAAGATGCGGAGCTGGTTATAGTCGCATTTGGCACCAGCGCGCGCATAGTAAGCACTGCGGTGGAAACAGCCAGGGAAAAGGGATACAAGGTAGGGCTGCTGAGGCCCATTACGTTATTCCCGTTTCCCACCCACGTCATCCGAAAACTTGCCGAGCGGGTCAAGAAATTCATGGTCTTTGAGTTAAGCGCCGGTCAGATGGTGGAAGACGTGGAGATAGCGGCAGCCGGCAAAGCGGCGGTAAATTTCTACGGTAGGATGGGCGGCAGTGTCCCGTCACCGGAAGAGGATTTTGAAAAAATAGTGGATTGTTACAGGGGCTAGACATGAAGCTGGTGTTCGACAGACCAAAGAGCATGAAGGATACAGTGATGCACTACTGTCCGGGCTGCTCTCATGGTGTGGTAACCAGGATAGTGGCGGAGGCCATAGACATCCTTGATATCAGGGAAAAGACGGTCTGTGTGGCCCCGGTAGGCTGTGCGGTATTTCTCTACGAGTATCTCAATCTCGACGTAACGGAGTCTCCACACGGGCGGCCGCCGGCAGTGGCCACCGGAATAAAACGGGCACGCCCCGACCTCTTTGTATTTACCTATCAGGGTGACGGTGACATAGCAGCCATAGGTCTGGCGGAGATACTCTCAGCCGCCAACCGCGGGGAGAATTTCTCTGTGGTGTACGTAAACAATACGGTCTACGGGATGACGGGTGGGCAGATGGCCCCCACCACCATGCTGGGCCAGCGAACTACCACCACACCTTACGGCAAAGGAGCCATGGATGGTCGTCCGTTGAGGATGGCCGAGTGGATTGCCTCTCTGGACGGGCCTTCATACGTAGCCCGCATGGCGGTGAATACACCGTCCAACGTAAAAAAGGCAAGAAAGACGGTAATAGAGGCATTCAAGATGCAGCTTGAAGGACGCGGTATGTCCTTCGTCGAGATACTGGCTGCATGCCCTGTAGGATGGGGTCTAAGCCCAATCGAGGCCCTCGCAAGGGTAGAGAAAGAATTGATCCCATATTATCCTCTTGGAGTGCTTAAGTCGGTTGACAGCCACAAGGCGGGATAAGTTGAGACCTCTGCAGGATACCACAGATGTCATTCTGAGTCCGCCTCTGGCGGACGAAGAATCTCGTAAAACTCAAGATTCTTCGCTTCGCTCAGAATGACAATAAGGGTACTAGGGCATCTTTCAGGAGTTTTCAGAGTTATGTATCACGACCTGATAATCTCCGGCTTCGGTGGTCAGGGCATCCTGGCAGTAGGCAGGTTATTGGCCCACACCGCCATGCTGGAAGAAAAATACGTCACCTTTCTACCCTCTTATGGACCTATTATGAGGGGAGGCACCGCCAACTGTACGGTGGTCGTATCCTCTAAACCCATCGGATCCCCTATCGTGCGTAACCCTCAGTCTGCAATATTCATGAACGCCCCGTCTGTCGTCAGTTTCGAGGAAAGGGTGAAAACCGAGGGACTTATATTGTACAACTCTGACCTTGTTGACAAAGCGGACAGCAAGAGAACAGATGTGGATAAAATCTTTATACCTGCCAACACCCTTGCCGAGGAGGCGGGTAGCGGCAGGGTTGCCAACATGGTACTAATGGGGGCATTTATTGAGATTACACAAGTAGTCGGTATGAAAAGCGCCGTCAAGTGCCTTAAAGAGGTAGTTAGTGAGAAACATATAGACCTGTTTCAGGCAGACCAGGCCGCCCTGATAAAAGGGTCAGAATTTGCAAGGTGCCACACCCCAGCAAGAAAGTAGGGGCGACCCGTCGGGTCGCCCCCCTGGTTATAAACACGTACAGATTACCTATACACCTTTATCGCCACCTGCGGGCACATCTCGGCACACAGTGCATCACCCGCGCAATGGTGCTCCGGGTCTTCAAAACAGGTATAGTGATACCCCCTAACATTCATCCTCTCTGAGAGACGGATCAATTTGTGCGGGCAGATGTTAATGCATATCTCACACCCGTTACACTTTTCCGCATCAATTACTATCTTTCCCATTTCATGTCCCTCTGCATACCATACACCTGTCTCGTCTAACATTATTCTCATCCATGAGGCTAATCTTTGTCAAGGCCAAGGTGTGGAATACAGTGAAGCAGAGTAAAAAACCGGCACCACATAAGTAGAGACCTCTGCAAAAGTACCCTTTTATGGAGTAGGGGCGAACGGCCGTTCGCCCCTACTATGTTGCTGGCCATTGTAGGGGATGTAATATATTACGCCCTTACCCCAAAATTTTGGCTTTTTCAAAAACGAGACCTCTGCAAAACTCTAATAGGTTTCTTTAATGTCCCCCCTCCCTTGAGGGGAGGGGGAGGGTGATACCCCAACATCCTAAGTGTATCTAGTATAAGTAAATATATTGAGGTTAACAATCACCCCCACCCTTATCCTCCCCCCTCGAGGGGGGAGGATAAAACTTGGCTTGAACCCTGTAAAGCACACTTTTCCAGAGCTTTCAAAACCTCAAGTATTTGAAATAATTAACAAAAGAAAATATAATTTGTTTAAGTAAATGGTATCATTGATCTCCCAAGGGCTTAAGATAACAAATTTTATATAGTTGTTAGACCTAAAAATACGTACGGGAGCATTGAAAATGAAACTCGCATCTTTATTTATCACGGTTTTTCCCCTCATCTTACTTACACATATGGGTTTTACAACCCCGGCCTTGGCAGAGAAGGTCTTTGACCCCGTGTGCGAGATAAAGGTTGAGGAAAACGACGACACCACCATACCTGCGGAATACGACGGGAAACACTACTACTTCTGCTCTGAAGAGTGTTTCAATAAGTTCCAAAATGCTCCGGACGAATACGCCTGCGTCTGCCCGCCTGGGAGCAAGGACTGCGCCCACTGCCAGGGCACGGCGGCAAGGTGTCCCTGCAGCTTAGAAAAGCACAAGGGTGGGCATGAGGAACACGGACACCACCCCGAACATGAACACTAAATGGTGGCCGTCTTGACCCGGTGGGAGTGACACTCGATATTAACCGCCACGGGAAGACTGGCGATGTGACAGGGGTGTTTCTCAATATGCACAGCAAGGGCTGTAATCCTGCCGCCAAGTCCCTGCGGTCCTATACCCAGGTTATTAATCTTATCAAGCAGCTCCCGTTCCAGCTCCTGCATACCGGCATCTCCATTGGGACTGCCAATTGGCCTCAGAAGGGACTTTTTTGCCAGGAGGGCGCACATATCAAAGGTACCTCCCAAGCCCACACCAATTATGTTTGGCGGACATGCCTTTGCCGCACCTCCCTTAACTACACCGACAACAAAATCCACCACGCCTTGCCTTCCCACCGCCGGTGTAAGCATCGCAATATGACTCTGGTTCTCACAGCCGCCGCCCTTTGCCATCACCGTCAATTTAAGTCTGTCCCCCGGCACTATCTCGGAATGTATAACACACGGCGTATTGTCGCCGGTATTTACACGCTTGAGAGGGTCTTTCACTATTGACGCCCTGAGGTAGCCGCTTTTATACCCCTCCGAGACCCCTTTTTGTACAGACTGCTCGAAATCCCCACCCACAACCTCCAGTTCATTACCCAACTCTGCGAACACAACGGTCGCACCAGTATCCTGACATGCGGGGTAAACGCCCTTTCTGGCGATGCGGGCATTCTCCAGTATCTGCGACAGGACATCGCGTCCAACCGGTGATTCCTCCCTTGTGAGGGCATCTTCCAGGGCCGATATAAGGTCCTCGTTCAGTTCATAATTGGCAGCAATACACAGCCCTTTTATGGTCTCTGTAATGGTTCTCGCATTTATAGTCCGCATAGTTTTTACACCTTGAGACCTCTGCAAAAGCCCCCTAATACTGCATTGTCATTCTGAGCGAACCCCGTACCGAAATGGTACGGGGCGAAGCGTGTAGCGTGGCAGTTTACTGCCACGTTGGGCGTTGGAGCAAGCTCCAACGCTACATCAGAGATTCTTCGGTCGTTTCGCTCCCGCAGAATGACAGTTTGGGTATTTTGCGGAGGTCTCATCTTATATTTAAAAACGCAAGCCGACAAGGAACGGGTTTGAACGCCTTTCCCTGCCAATGGTGGTAGTAGGACCGTGTCCGGGGTAGACCTTTACGCCGTCTCCCAGCGACAGTAGTTTGCTCCGTATAGAGTTCGCCAGTTCTTCCGAAGAACATCCGGGAAAATCGGTGCGGCCGACCGAGCCCGCAAACAGGGTGTCGCCCACAAACACCCTGTCCTCCGTCAAATAACATACACCACCCTTTGAGTGCCCGGGGGTGTGCGCCACCCTTAATTCTATGTTGTCAAAGCTTATGACATCTCCATCAACTACAAATCTGTCCACATGCGGTTTTTCCACTTCAGGGCAGCCGAAGTATCCGGCCTGTTCTTCGAGGATATCCAACAACTCCAGGTCGTTTTTGTGGATGAGAAAAGGCGCAGAGGTGAGTTCCTTAAGCCTCTTGGCAGCCCCTACGTGGTCGAAGTGGCCGTGAGTAGCCAGGATATATCGTATCTTACCCGAAAGCCTATGTGCCTTAACCACACGCATAATCTCATCGGGTTCGTCGCCGGGGTCTATAATCACCCCCTCCCCACCATCCCGCGAGCCGAGTACATAACAATTTACCGCAAGCGGACCTACCTCAAGTGTTTCCAGTATCATTCCGGTGGATTATGCCTCTTAAAGGATGAAATCAAAGTGAAGAAGAATCTTAGAAGTAATTATACAAGTACTTGTTGGAGTTTCAAAGGACGTTTTGCAGTACCACGGTGTCATTCTGAGCGAAGTGTCGTAGCAGCCCCTGGGCAGACACGCGGGTCTGCCCCTACTACCACGTTAAATCCGCCTCAGGTGGAGAGCAAGCTCCAACGCTACATCAGAGATTCTTAGGTCGCTTCGTTTCCTCAGAATGACAGCTTTACAAGGTTTTTCAGAGGTCTCAAATTATGTATTGTCATTGCGAGCGGAGCGACACTCTCGTTTATAGCATGTAGTTGCCCCATTTATGAGGCGCTGTAAGCTCGATAAATCGAGCAGCTACAGAATAGCATGTAGTGGCAGAGCTTGCTCGCACGTCGTGTTCTATCCTGAACGTGGCAGCAAGCTGCCACGCTACATAGAAGAACATTTCCACGATAGGTTTCGTTACTACCCCCTCAGTTTAAAGGCGATAAAAGAGAAGCCAAGGACGACAAATGAGCTTGCCGCTGCCGTAGGGCCGTAGGGGAGGTCTAGTAAATAGGATAGGAAGAAGGCAAAGGTAGCGGTAGAGACCCCCTGTATGGACGATATGATAAAGGCGTTTCTCAGGCGGGTGCTCAGGATAAGCCCGTTTATGGGTGGGAGTATTATGGCCGCAATTATCATCATATTACCGGCTATCATTATGCCTATGGCTATGGCTGCACCGATGGTGAGGTACAGGATGAGATTCCACAGACGGGCATTTATACCCAGTGCCCTGGCCATATCGTAATCAAATGATACAAAGACGAGTTCTTTATAAAATAGGAGGTGTATGGTGATTATGGTAACTACTGCGCCCAGAGCGATGTACACCTGCAGGGGAGAGATGGCCAGGATGTCGCCATAAACGATATTTTCTATCTCATGAAGCCCCAGGGCACTCTTGGCCATCAAAAGGATGGTAACTGCGGAAGCAGTTATGAAACCAAGACCGATTATGGCCTCTTGTGAAAGCCTTTTTCCACTGGGATTTGTTGACATCCCGAACATCCCTAAGAGGGTAAAGAGTATGGAGAAGGCCATCGGTGGGAGGCCCAAAAGGAGGGCAAAGGCCACGCCTAAAGAAGATATCTGGGCGATGGCTACGCCGACGAATATTATCCTCTTTAATACAATGTATACCCCCAGGTAGGAGCATATAAAGGACACCAGGATTATGCCCGCTATAGCATACCTGAAAAGGCTTATCGTAGTGAGAAAGTCATCCATTATTGTTCCTGTGTTCTAGGTGAAGTATCGCCCTTTGCCCGTCTACCTCAAGAATCTTTACCTTCATTGCATAGATTTTTTCCAAATTGTCCTCCGTGAGTATGCAGTGCAGTTTGCCTACATACATTGTTTCCTGGTCGATTATGGCCAGTCTGTCTACATAGTTGGCCATGACGTTTAGGTGATGGCTTACCATAAGCACCGTGAGGTGTTGGTTCATGTGGAGGTCTCTTATCAGCTCCATTATTTCGTGTTCCCCTTTGATGTCGAGGCCGTCGGTAGGCTCGTCAAGGATCAGCATGACGGGTTTCCCGGCCAGTGCCCTTGCAATTAGCACCCGCTGTTTCTGACCGCCCGAGAGGTCTCTGAATGCGGTATAGACATTTCCCTCCATGTTCACGCAGGCGAGGGCATAATGAACCGTTGAGTAGTCCTCCTTCTTGGGTTTTTTCAGGAGCCCTATGCCGGCATATCTGCCCATCATCACTACTTCCATAACGGTAAGGGGGTACAATTCATCGAGGAATTCTCTCTGTGGGACGTATCCTATGGCCATCTTGCCCTTCCTTATATCCTCTCTGAAAGTAAGTGTGCCGCTCTTGGGCTTTATTGTCTTGAGCAAGGCACGGAGTATGGTGGTCTTGCCTGAGCCGTTAGGCCCGGCTATCCCAAGGAAGTCCCCCCTTGTTACGGTCAGGTTAACGTCTTTAAGAACGATTTTCTTACCGTATCCCAAGACTACCTTTTTGAACTCGACTAAACGGTTGTTCATCTTATCAAGGACTCTTAAAAAGCTGGCGAATGTCTTTGATTTAGTCCCTTCCCTTAATAGGAGGTGGTAAGTCGTAGCGTCCAATCTCCGCATTGGACACCATACGTCTGGTGCGGAGACCAGATGCTACATTCTTTTTTGTGGAGCCCAGTCCATCTCATGCGGGTCACTGGCTATTGTGGGGGCGTAATATATTATGCCCCTACTCCAAAATTTTATATTTCTCAGAGGTCTCCTTGTTCAACTTCTGGGCTTTATTCCTGCCTCGTGGAAGGCGTTTATGAGTTTGCCCAGAAGGTGGTCAAAGAGGGAGAAATAGTCTGGAGCCCCTTCCTCTCCCATAACGGAAGGAGAAGCGACGACAAGCACCGCGCCCGCCTTCTCTGCCACGAACTCAGATACCTTTGTTTCATAAAAGGGTTCCTGCAGGATTATCTTCACGTCCTCAGCCTTCATTGTCTCTATCAGTGATGATATATGAGAAGGCGACGGCGGCACCCCCGGTTTCGGCTCCACGTAACCGATTACCACCAACCCGAACCTCTTGGCGAAGTTAGGCCAGGTCTGGTGGTAGGTGACAATCTTGGTTCCCCAGTAGGGCCTCATCATCTCCTCCCATTTAGGCAGCATCTCATCAATCTTCTTGTCGAACTCCTGCTTGTTTTTCTCAAAATATTCGGAGTCCTTTGGGTCAATCCGCTTCAGGCCCGCAAGGATATTGTCGGCAATTACCTTGCCGTTAAGCGGGTCCATCCAGTAATGGGGGTTGCCGTAGAGGTGTATGTCCCCAAGCTCTCTGGTTACCCTAACCTGTGGTATTTCCAATATTTCCGTCCCAATGGACGCGTCAACGTAGCCGGGGCCGCCCTTAATTATGTCTTTGTTCCTTGCCCCTTCGGCCAGTATAGGGGCCCACAGCTCCAAATCAAGACCGATCTTTACAAACATATCCGCCTTGTGCAATTTTAACATGTAGCTTGGCCTAACGTCCACGTAATGTGGATTTTGGTATCCCTGGATAATATGGTCTACCTCTACCTTATCACCTCCCACGAACTTAGCGATGGAGGCAAGGTCTGTGGAGGTGGTAACTATCTTAATCTCCGCCGCAGCACCCTTCTGGGGCGCAGCGATAGACAAAAACGCCGCTATCAGCAAGGTCCATTTGTACATCCTTCCCATGGATTGTTCTCCTATACCTAAAATGGATGTGGCCTATGCACGCCTATACTGAATGTAGCCTGCAGCATAATACTGTCGTCACTGCCGGGGCCGTTTGCAATATGCCTCTTGGTATGGGTGTAGGTCAAGCGATACCGTGCGAAATCACTCTGCCAGAAGGTCCAGTACGGGGAGACGGCCCATTCGTAGTCACCATCTTTTACGGTCAGAAACTGCGAGTAGTCGAACCTGAGTCCCGCAAAATTGCGGCGTGTCAGTTGATACTCTCCAAAGGTGTAGGCTCCCCAAGCGTTACGTCGGCGTTGCTTAATGGATTCCGTATCGCCGGCAGAGGTCACTTCCGTGGTTTCACTAATATTGTGCGGCTGACTGGCGATGAATTCTGTCTGCCAGAGGAAGGACCTATAAGGTTTAAGCCTCTCGGTTACAGGTTTCCATTTGTATGTTATGTTGAAGCCCTCCATGTCTACCCGTCTTTGGTTATCGGCAAGGAGTCCCTCGGGGAGGACGCCTGTGGCGCCGGTAAGGCCCACCTCCAGGACAGAGTTTGGCGTAAGCTCGTGAAAAGACTTAAGATGCATGAGATACATTGCATCGCGTGCCGTTGGTGTTGAGACCTCTCCGGTCAGTTCTATCCACCTGTCCCAAGGGTTTGGCACCAGCCAGCTTATGGAGAGCCCTGTCATTGTAAGCCCTTCTTCCCCAAGTAGGTTCTTTACTACGTTGGGATAATCTGCCTGGAACAATTCTGGCCGGTGAGTCCTATTGACCTTCCCGAAGGCGGACCTGAACATGCCCACCTTGGGCTGAATGCCGTAGGGCAAGGTAAGCAAGGTCAGATAAGCCTCTTCTATCTTAAAGTCCTTTGCATCGTCCATTTCGAGGAAGAAGTCCGCCCTGGCATAGGGGTCTATTACACTCTGCAGTCCGAGCTCCACTTCCCTAAAGGCAAACCTGTCGGCAAATTCATTATCCGCAAATCCGCCGTCCTCGAAGAGCAGACCCCTTCCAGGGTTTATAAAGGTTCCAAGGAAGTCGCCTATAACGCTTATATCCGGATTATAGCTCTGGGATACACCACCGGGTCTTAGTTGTATACCGAAGATATCACGGGGAGTTTCCTTTGCAACTGGGGGATAAGTGAGTCCCTTTCCCGGTGCCGATTCCTCACCCATAAGTTCCTTGAACTCATCTTCGGTCTTTGCCTTCTCTTCAGGGGTTGTCCCTTCTTTTAGCGCCGCAGGCCTTACATTGGGCAGTGTTTCAAGCTTGCCCCAGTTATGTCTCTCTTTTTCCTCCTCAATGGTGGCCAGCTTTTCTTCCACTTCATTCAGCTTTAAGTCGTAAGATCTCTTCATTCTAGACATCTCGTCCCGTAACTTTGTGAGCTCGGCCTGCACGTCCGTTGATGGGGGATCAGCAGTTCTGGATCCCTCCTGGTCAATCTCTGCCATGGCAAGTCTGTGTCTGGCAAATGCGGCTTCCAGATTGTCCGTCTCCTGGCAGAAGACGGAAGAAGATTTGGATACGAAGATCAGCAGAAAAGCACAAACTATAATGGGAACGTAACGGTTCCACAACATGATTTGCCCCTCCAAGACTAGGTTTGATACGTGTACAGTGGCAAAGAAAATTTTCTGGCGCCTTGGATTCTGTCATTTTGTGGTTGAGACTCGGAGCGCACAGATTATGTCCAACTTGGCAGATGGACATCGGGTCAACTTTTAGAGTTAGCCCCCAAGTCTCTACCAGTTTGTTAACCAAGGTGCAGAGCTATATTCAGGAATATTTATGAGGGTACAACAGGCGGGGCGCGGGATAGATTGTTGTCAGTATAAAGGACAGATAAGATGACACGATAGTGAAAGGCATCCAAACCGCCAGTGAGGGTATCAAAACCTGTAGAATTTGTTTGAATTGTTTGGGGAGAATATTTGACCCACTGACATATAAGACAAGTATCTTCGTCGTGTGAAACCCCACTGTTATGGTCGTTGCGTTCGGAGTGATAAGAATGACCTTCATTGTTACAGAAATGGTGAGGGTCACTGTATTGGGCATGGAGATGATGTGGATGTGTTACCTCATGAATACCCTGCGATCCGATGGCAAGGATGAGGTATGGAAGAAATGCTAATAGCAAAAGGTTCCTGCGATATTTAGGAAAGAATCCACCCATAGTCCCGAAACCTATAACATTCCTTCGGCAAAGTCAAGTTTAATTCCCGCTCTTGCTTCAAGTCATCTGGTTACCAGGATTTAGTGCCGCCTTGGCTCTCATACGGGTCGTAGGCAATGGTGGGTTCTTCCAGGATATTATCGGTTGCTGGGGTTGGTTCTTCCTTGGAGGTCTCTTCCCTCTCAAGAAACTGCAGGTTGAAGAGTCTTGCATAAAGGTTGCCCTGGGACACGAGTTCATCGTGCGTGCCAGTCTCTATTATCCGCCCGCTGTCCAGTACCACGATGACGTCTGCGTTCAGTACCGTCGAGAGGCGGTGGGCGATGACGAAGGTGGTGCGATTTTTGACCAGCTTGTAAATGGCCTCTTGTATGAGCTTTTCCGTCTCTGCGTCCACGGATGACGTGGCCTCATCCAGGATAAGAATCTTCGGGTCCGCAAGTATGGCCCGGGCGATAGCCACCCTCTGCTTTTGTCCGCCGGACAGCTTTACTCCCCTTTCGCCGACGACCGTATCATAGCCATTGGGGAGTTCTTGAATAAAGCGGTGGGCGCCCGCCGTCTCTGCCGCCAGCACGATATCCCCCTCTTCTGCCTCTGGTCGGCCGTAGGCAATATTGTTCCTAACCGTGTCATTAAAGAGAAAGGACTCCTGCAATACCATGGCCATCTGACGGCGGAGGGACTTTGCTTTGACCTTTCTTAGGTCGTGGCCGTCCACCAGAACCGCACCACTTGTGGGGTCATAGAATCTGGGTATAAGGTTGGTCAGGGTGGTCTTCCCGGAACCGCTCGGCCCCACCAATGCGACCATCTGGCCGGGATAGACCTCTAAATTAATGTCTTTAAGCACCTCTGTTCCGTTAGGGTAGTTAAAATAAACGTTTCTGAATTCTACACGACCCTTAACCTTGGACAGCTCCACGGCATCCGGGGCATCCTTAAGGGCCGGTGGGGTATCAAGTACCTCGAATACCCTTTCTGTCGAGGCCAGCGCACGTTGCACCTGGTTGTAGAACCTGCTTAGTCCTGAGATAGGCTCGTAGGCCATCCGGAGATACGGAAAGAATACGACGAATGTGCCTACGCTCATCTCTCCGTTAAGTACCTTATAGCCGCCCATACACAGCACGATGACCGCCCCGGCCTCGGTGAATAGATCAACAATGGGTCTGTAGGTGGTGAACATGCGGTAGATGCGCACGTGCAGCGTGTAATTCTCCTCGTTCTTTTGCATAAACCTTTCCATCTCCTTATCCTGCCGCGCAAAGCCGAGAATAACCCGGATGCCGGAGATGTTGTCCTGTATAAGTGCATTCAGTTCGCCCACCTTGTCCCTCAGTTCACGATAAGTCCCGCGAATCATCCTACCGAAGGTGTACGTGAGGGCCACCATAAACGGTCCGACTGCAAGGGCAACCGTAGTGAGCTGCCAATCCCACTGGAAACAGAAGAATAGTATCCACCCCAGCCTGCACATGTCCGTTATGAAGGTGGTTACGGGGATAACTACTATCTGTTCCAGGGAGTTAACGTCGTTTACCACCCTGCTCATGATGTCCCCGGTACTCTTGTCTTCGAAGTAACTGAGGGGCATGTCCTGGACGTGCCGGTATACATCATTTCGCATGTCGTATATGACCCTTTGTCCGACCTCTGACATGAAGTACCCGTGGGCAATGGCGATAAGACTTGTAACTGCCTGCAACACGAAAAATGCGGCCGCCAGGACAAAGAACGTAAGGAGGTTGATGTCTATGGACGTAAACCATACCCGCCCAAGGTACGCAGTGGCTGATTTCAGAGGGGCGGTTAGGGGCATATTGTTTCTTGTGGATATGTTGGCGGTTGTACCTTCTCCTGGAGGGGTAGCAGACGTCATTTTTTCTGCTATTTTTAGTTCATCTATAGCAACGCCGAGTATTTGTGTGGGAAGTACCGATACCAGCGCACCGAGCATGGATAGTATCAGCACTAATAGCACTGTGGACCAATACGGTACTGCATAACCGAGAAGCCTGCTATACGAGTTGTTTGTCTGCTGGGTCATGTCGGTGGGCTTTATGTATATCCAGACCTCTCCCCTTCTTCCACTTCTTATGAAGAAGGAGAGAGGTTGAGCGGAAATACATACCTACTTGGGGGAATACCTCTTTATACAGTGATCCTTCACATACTTACCTGCTTTGGCAATTACCTTCTTGTGATCCGGGTTCTCCATCCAGTTCTTAATGTCTTTCTCGCTTTCCCACTCGGTTATAAGGAGGTATTTATACTTTTCTCCCACCGGGACATAAGCCTTCGCGCCCTTGAGTCCCTTCTGCTTTTGTGCTATGGGGAAGGTAGCCAAGACATCTGCCACAAAGGCCTTCTCCTGCTCCGGATGTACTTCAATGTGGAACACGCTTAATACGGACATTTTCTCTCCTCCTCTTATCTTAGATAGTGTATTTATCCCCCTGAGGTAGGGCTTTAATATTTATAGTAATGTCCAGATTATTTTATCTAAGTCAAGCTAATTCTTTTATAGACCTATATACTTATTGTTTTTAAAATTAAGTGGTAGAATGTAAAATAGATTGGGAGGTGTTGAGTCCCTCCGTATATCTTCTTTGGCAGAGGGCTTAGGCAATCTAATGAAGGCCAAGTGGATTATCATACTGGCGGTCGCGATACCAATTGTGGCTGCCAGCAGTACGTTGAGCGTCCTCAAGTTTGGGAAAAAGCCCGCAGAATATCGTACTGCAATAATTGAGAGGGGCGATATTACGTCAATAGTCATGGCCAGCGGCACCCTCCATCCCCTTCTCACCGTGCAGGTGGGTAGTGAGGTCTCGGGCACCATAAAGGCGCTTTACGCCGATGAAGATTCAGAGGTCACGCAGGGCCAGCTAATCGCCAAGATAGACCCGGCCCCCTTCATAAACAGGGTAAACGAGGCGAAGGCTAATCTGAAGATGGCTGGGGCGAAGGTTACGAGTGCGTCGGCTGAGGTAGTCGGGGCAGAGGTTCAGGTAAAGGATACCAAAAGGACTTACGACCGCTTCGAGGCCCTGGTAAAGGACGGCGTGGTTACACAGGAAGACAGGGACGTGACCCTTACCAAGTACGAGACGGCCCTGGCAGAACTTGATGCTGCAAAGGCGCGGTATGAACTTGCGCTGGGAGAGTTAGAACAGGTAAAGGCCGCACTGGAGACGACTGAGCTTGACCTGAGTTATACTGACATCTTTTCGCCCGTAAACGGCACGGTGCTCACCAGGGTAGTCGACGTGGGCCAAACTGTCTCCGCAAGGATGCAGACCCCCATTCTTTTTACAATAGCGCAAGACCTTAGAGAGATGGAGGCTTACCTGGACGTGAACGAGGCGGATATAGGCAGGCTGACCGTAGGTCAGCCTGCTACGTTTTACGTAAACGCCTACCCGGGCCAGACCTTCGGTGCCGAGGTCGCGGGCATAAGAAGCTCTCCAAAAGTAACACAGAATGTTGTAACATATGAGGTGGTTATTGGCGTAGATAATAACGCCCTAAAACTAAAGCCGGGTATGACCGCAAACGCCACTGTTATAGTGGCGGAGGCAAAGGATGTCATAAAGATACCCAACGCTGCGCTGCGTTTCAGGCCGCCGTTACCTGAAAAAGATAGCCGGGAAAAACCAGGGGCTACACCGAAGCGCAACAATAAAAACGAAGGAAACGTTGTCTACGTGCTGGTCAAGAATGGGAAGATAAAATCCATACCTGTAGAGATAGGTGTTTCGGACAACAGTTTTACCGAGCTTGTTAAAGGCGACCTGAAGGTAGGCGAACTTGTGGCAGTAGGTCTGTCGTCAAAGGGCAAATCCTTTGACATGCCAAGCAGGAGGTTATTGTAATGCGCGGTAAGGATTTAATAGTGCTGGAGAACGTAACCAAGGTATATCGCATGGGAGAGGTGGAGACACACGCCCTTAGTAACGTTTCTCTGAGAATTGCCTCCGGCGAGTCCCTGGCTGCCATGGGCCCCTCCGGCGCCGGGAAGTCCACCTTCATGAACATACTGGGGTGTCTTGACCGTTCGACCAACGGTATATATCTGCTTGAAGGGCGAGAGGTCTCCCGATTGAGCCGGGACGAATTGGCGGACATAAGGAACAACAAGATAGGGTTTGTGTTTCAGAATTTTAACCTCCTGCCGAGGGTAACGGCTCTGGGAAATGTAGAACTGCCTCTCTTGTATAAAGGCGTTTCCCACAAGATAAGAAAGAAGAGGGCCGAAGAGGTGCTGTCTTCCGTTGGGTTAAAGGGCAAGGAACTCCACACACCCGGCCGCCTTTCCGGTGGAGAGCAGCAGCGCGTTGCAATAGCGCGGGCCATCATAAATAACCCTTCGCTGATCTTGGCGGATGAACCTACCGGCAATCTGGACAGCAAGAGCGCCGCCGGCATTATGGGCATCTTCGTGGAACTCAACAAGCAAGGAATAACCGTCATCCTCGTCACCCATGAGACGGACATAGCGGCGTATGCCCGAAGAAAGATTGTGTTTAAGGACGGCCGTATAGTCGAGGACACCGCGCGCGCCCGTATTGGGGTTTTAGGGGGAGGGGCCAAGTTATGAGGCTTCTTCTGGAGATATTCCGCACTGCACTGGGCACGCTGAGGCAGAACAAGATGCGTTCCGCCCTGACCATGCTGGGTGTGACTATAGGAGTAGGCTCGGTAATCACCATGGTAAGCCTCGGTATGGGTGCAAGGGTTCAGGTAAAGGAACAGATAGAGGGACTCGGCACCAATATGCTGTTTGTCTTTTCGGGGACTACCACCTCGGGGGGAGCGAGGACCGGAACCGGCAGTGCCTTTACCCTTACGGTTGACGATGCCCATGCCATTGCCAGAGAGTGTCCCGACGTGGCGATGACCTCCTACGGCAAGCGGGAGACAAATCAGGTCATATTCGGCAACCAGAACTGGAATACGGTTGTCTCAGGGGTAACGCCGGAATATCAGTTAATCAGAAACTGGCCGATGAAAGAGGGTACATTCTTTGACGAGAGGGATATGGAGAGGGCGGCCACCGTTTGTGTACTTGGCTCCAAGGTCGCCGAAAACCTTTTCGTGAGGGGTGAAGACCCATTGGGAGAGACCATAATCATAAAAAATGTGCCGTTCAGGGTTATTGGGATTATGAGCCCAAGGGGTGCCATTGCCGGTGGCGGGGGCGGGGACCAGGACGATCAAATATTCATACCGTATACAACTGCAGAGTGGAAGATAATCGGCTCTGTGCTGCCCGGATACGTTGGCATCATATACGCCTCGGCAGTAAATTCCGAGTCTATCGGAGATGCCGAAGAGCAGATAAAGACGTTACTCAGACAGCGGCATAATATCCAGCATGACCAGCCGGATGATTTTGTTATAATGAACCTCCTCGATATAGCGGCCATGAGGGAACAGATGGGTACAATTTTGACCTACCTCCTGGGCAGTATCGCATCAGTGTCTCTGATAGTGGGCGGGATAGGCATTATGAACATAATGCTTGTTTCCGTAACGGAGAGGACGAGGGAGATAGGGATACGCATGGCGGTCGGTGCAAAGCAGCGCGATATTATGGTGCAATTTTTGGTGGAGTCCGTGGTCCTAAGTTGCATAGGAGGCGTCATCGGCCTGTGTATCGGTGTGATAAGTACGGAGGTTGTATCCCTGGTAGGGCGTTGGCCCGTGTTTATTTCACCACTGGTTGTGTTGATAGCGTTCAGTTTTGCAGTTATAGTGGGTATTGTCTTTGGACTCTATCCGGCAAACAAGGCCTCAAAACTCAATCCCATAGAGGCCCTCAGGTATGAATGAAACCTCCGGAGAACTCCGCGTCTTTGCCTTGGGCGGGTTATTCTGCATGGAAACGACCCACTGGGTCGCCCCTCGCCGGCTGTCCTTAGCGAGGGAACGCTTATATAAAGTCGAGGGTTTTGCCACATGCACGTAAAGATTGCTGATGACGTTTACTGGGTCGGTGCAATAGACTGGAACCTGAGAATTTATCATAATACGTACTCCACCCATCACGGCACCTCCTACAATTCCTATCTAATTGTGGATGACAAGGTCGCTCTTGTGGACGCAGTATACGCCCCCTTTAGTGAAGAGTTGATTGAGCACATAAGTGAAATTATTCCACCTGAACGGATAAGTTATGTAGTCGTTAATCATTCAGAGCCGGATCATTCTGGCGCCTTGCCTGCACTAATGAAACGTGTGCCAAAGGCAAAGATATTGTGTACAGACAAGTGCAAGGGTTACCTTGAAAAACTCTATTACCCCAACTGGGAATTTACCACTGTAAAGACGGGTGACGAGGTAAGACTTGGCAGAAAGACGCTGAGCTTTATCGAGGCCCCCATGATGCACTGGCCGGACAGCATGTTTACGTACGTTAAAGAAGACTCTCTGCTTCTGTCAAACGACGCCTTCGGCCAGCATATGGCATCTTCCCAGAGGTTCGTGGACGAGGTGGACGAGGGTATAGTATGGGAAGAGGTGGCTAAATATTTTGCAAACACGCTGTATCCTTTCACGGCGCTTATAAAAAGAAAACTTGACGAGATAAAGGACTCAGGGATTCCTATCAAGATGATTGCGCCCAGCCACGGCGTCATCTGGCGGAAAGACCCGCACAGGGTGATAGATAAATACATGTACTGGGCCGATGGAATGGCAGAGAAAAAGGTGCTGGTGGCCTATGACACCATGTGGGAGAACACGGCGGCTATGGCAAGGGCGATAGCCGACGGCATCCAGGCGGCTGGCGTAGATGTGAAGGCCTGCCGGCTGTCCGCCTCCGACTTGAGCGATGTGCACAAGGACGTCCTTGAGTCGAAAGGCTTGATAGTGGGTTCGTCTACGGTAAATAATACCGTTCTTCCGGCAGTGGCCCCGTTCCTGGAGGAGTTGAAGGGTCTGAGGCCAAAAAATAAGCTGGCCTGCGCCTTTGGCTCCCATGGCTGGGGAGGTGGCGCCGTCAAGGTGATAGAGAAGGCCCTGCAGCAGGCCGGCATAGATGTAATCCAGCCAGGGCTTATGGCCAGACACAGCCCCGACCGGGATGAGCTCAAGAAGTGTTTTGAATTCGGCAAGAGGTTTGCCGAGGCAGTTAAACAAGATGAGGCCCCTGCAAAACCAAGCGCAAGTGTCATTCTGGGGGAGTAAAGCGACTGAAGAATCTAGACTCTCTTCGCTAAAGCTCAGAGTGACAGTAGCAGGATGCGTCTAGACGCACCCTACACGCCTGAAGACTATAATTTGGTCGAGCAAGCTCGACCATTACGGTCCCTACATACCTACAATATTTAAACGCAGCGGCCTTACAGGTAGGGCATCCGCCTCAGGCGGATCGTGCCCCTACGGCCTAGGCGGCTGATGTAGCGTTGGAGCTTGCTCTCCGCCTGAGGCGGATTTAACGTGGCAGTTGTGCCAGAGGCAGTTCATTCTGAGGAGTAGGGGCGGGGTTCCCCCGCCCCTACAGCATTTTTCGCTTCGCCCTCGGCCTGAGCTCGGGCCGAAGGCTCAGAATGACAAACGATGTTGAGACAATTTTCTCGGAGGCCCAATGTTATTATGCCGAAGACTAAATGGAAGGATGTTTGCATCAAGGTGAAGGCGTATTCCGGATACAAGGCGGAAGAGAGGCCGCTTGCCTTTACCCTGCGGGATAAAGAGTACAAGATAGAGGAGATACTGGAGACGTATGCTGAAGAAAGGGAGGGGAGACGGTTAACGTCTTTTCGCGTGCGTACCCACGAGGGGGTATTTAAAATATATTATTGTGGAGAAGAGGGGAGATGGTATTGGGAACGTTGAATTGTCATGAAGAGATATGTTGTGAAACTTGACGTAAGGGCAATGGGGATAGCCTTAGGGGTTGTGTGGTCTTTTGGTGTGATACTCACGGGGCTGCTGGCCGCCTATACGGGATTGGGAAAGGCATTCGTGGATATTATGGGTTCTTGTTACATTGGCTACACACCTACCCTGACGGGTAGTCTGATAGGTGGGACCTGGGCGTTCGTGGACGGCGGCATTACCGGCGCATTAATTGCGTTTATTTATAACAAGTTCGCATCCGGATAAACGGACATTGGGATTTATGAAGAACGTCCGAATGTCATCCTGAGCTGCGGGAGGCTGTGCCGGAGGGCACAGAAGCCATTTTACAGAGACCTCATTTTGTTCTGTCAGGCAAAAACACACTGGCAATTCTGCGTCTTCATGTTAAAATACTCGCGTTGTCCCACCAAGCGCTGTTGATATTTGGGTATGAAGTCTTTCTGACGGTTTCATAAGAGGAGCAAATACCGTATGGAGCAACTTGTTATCCAAATAAATGCAAAAAGCGGTTTGACCGAACCCAGGCGGAGCTTCTTAGAAATAAACATCCTTTCTAATTCTGTGCTCCCTATATCTTTCGAGGAAGGCAGGGGGTTTGATGCAAACACCGTCGGCCTGGGTCTGGGAATATTCTGGGGGTCGTTGCTGATGTTCTTAGGTGTGATAGCGATGGTAACGGGGTTGGGTGCTGGTTTGGTAGAAGCGCTCAGCCATATACACGTGGGATACGGGCCGACAGTATTCGGTGTTTTTATGGGTGGTATAAGCGGCATGGTATATGGCTTTATCTTCGGGGCTATTATTTTCAGGGCCTACAACGTAATATTTGCCAGAGGTTGAGGTCACCGACTTAAGCGGCAAGCTTGATAAGTCTAAGCCCAGTCAGGAACACCCAGAGGAGGAATGTAAACAGTACAATTGCGGATAGGGAGTATACAGGGAAGAACATCTTTGTAAAGACGTTTACAATCCAGAGTACACCGACCAACATGCCCAGCCAGCCGAGATAGTCTGGAAATCCGGGCGTGCTGAGCATTGCGAGGCCTCCCAGGCCGACCCAACCGACCAGTCATGTAGAGCCGAATAGACAGAACAGCCCCTGCCCGTACGCCTCTTGTGTCTTGTATATTACGCCCACGACACCCCTTATTTCTTCACTGCTCGCACCGCCGTATAGACTTGCAAGCGTCGGGGTTATGGTGGCATGACGCAGTGGACCAAGTGTGCCCAGGATGATTGCGATGAATCCAAAAAAGAGTGCGATTATGGCATACGCCTGTGCGTCTTTCCAGAGGGCCTGAACCAATGCAGGAAATGTCGGTATGAGTGAAAAGGAAAGTATAATGGCAGACCACCAGAAGAACTGCCACTCCGTCGGGTGTGTGCCGACCTCTTTGAGGACGGCCTCTGCGTCTTGCCTCTCTACCATGGGCCAGCGCCAGGCCAGATACGCATAGAAAAAGCCGGTAGAAACGGCATAAATTATGGCGCCATATCCACCTATCTTTAGGAGCTTTGGGTCCATGACGGATGGCCAGATTGATCGGGCTGAACAAGAAATGCTGACCTTAGCGTGTTTCTTTATGCCGAGGCCGTTTCCAGCATCTTTTCTTTTAGGGATTCTACTACTTCGTCAATGAGACCGTAATTCCTCGCCTCATCGGACGACATATAGAAGTCTCTGTCAACGTCGCGTTCTACCCGCTCGAGAGGCTGCCCTGTGTGTTTGCACAGTATGTCATTGAGATTCTTCTTAAGGCGGAGAATCTCCTCTGCCTGGATGCCTATGTCGGTTGCAGTACCCTTCATACCGCCCCAGGGCTGATGCAGCATAATCCTTGTGTGGGGCAGACCGAATCTCTTCCCCTTTGTGCCGGCGGCAAGCAGGATGGCGGCCATGCTGAAGGCCTGGCCTATGCAGTATGTAGCCACGTCGCACTGCACAAACTGCATGGTATCATATATGGCCAGCCCGGCCGTGATGGAACCACCCGGAGAATTTATGTACAGGTTAATATCCTGACTCTTATTCTCATTTTGGAGGAAAAGCATCTGGGCGATGACCAGATTCGACACGGTATCGTCAACGGGTGTTCCTATAAATACTATGCGGTCTTTTAAGAGTCGAGAGAATATGTCGTAGTGTCTCTCGCCGTAGCCGGTCTTTTCTATCACATATGGCACGTAAAGCTGCGACCTGGGGCTGTTTTCACTTTGCACACCGTAAAAATCTTTAGGGCTCATTTGAAACTCCTTTTAACCTAACCCTTCTGTTTCTCTTTTACACTCTCCCTGTTCTCAACCTCTTGCTTTTCTTCTGCCTTTTCATCTTCTATTTCAGCCTCTTTCAGGATGAGGTCCATTACCTTGGATTCCTTCATCTGGTATCTCAGTGAAGATAGAGACCCGTATTTATCTAATTCGCGTCGCATTTTTATCGTGGTTGTCTGATAGACGAGGGCCATTTCTTGAATCCTCTTCTCTACCTCCTGTTCGGTAACGTATATTTTCTCTTTATCGGCGATATTGTCCATGACAAGAGACAGTTTGAGGTCTCTTACTACCATTTCGTGGGAGGTGTTCTTCAGTTTCTCCGCCTCTTTTTCCAACTCCTCCATAGGGATTCCCCTCTGCAGCATCTCCATCTTGTATCTATACAGCCTCTCGCCTGTCTGCTCCTCAACCAGGTCTTTAGGCAGCTCGAAGCCCGCCATGTTTACGAGCTTCTGGTACACCTGGGCCCGCAGGTCTTCCTCCACCCACCGCTTTTTGTCTATTTCAAGCCTCTTTTGTACGTTCTTTCGCAGTTCGTCTAGAGATGGGGCACCAAACTGTTTTGCAAGCTCATCGTTTATTTCCGGCGCCTTGGGTCTCTTTATCTCTCTTACAATTATCTCGAGGGAGGCCTCTTTATTCCGGTATTCGGGGAGGCGGAATTTGGCGCCGAGATTTGCCTTCGCCTCTCGTTTCTCTCCGGGCTTGGCTCCCTTAAGCGCAACCAACAATTCTGGCGCAGGAATATCGGCCAGCATCCCGCCGGAAACCCACACCACAACCTCATCATCCTGATGTACAACCTTACTGTCTACCAGCACCTTGTAGTCACAAATAACCTGGTCTCCCCCCTGCACTTCGCTGGTTTCTTCCGTTACCAGGTGCACCTTGCTGAGACTCAGGTTCTTCATGGCCGATTCTGTCTCTTCTTTGGTCACTGCGGTGGACCTTCTCTGGAGCTTCATGCCCTTGTAATCCTTGGCTTCAAAGGCGGGCTTGACCTCCAGCGTAACGGTAAATTTTAGGGAGTCTTTCGGATCGAATTTTATCTCCCCAAGTTCGGGAGAGCCCAGAGGCTCAAGCTGATTTCGGTTTACGGCCTCCTGGTATGCATCCCATATGAGAGACTTCTTGACCTCTTCTTCTATTTGTTCGCCGAAATGACGCTCGAGTACACTCCTGGGCACCCTGCCCTTACGAAAGCCGGGTACGTTAGCCGTGGAGCCCACCTCCTGCAGGCGTTTTTCTAGTGCCCCCTTAATCTTCTCCCCAGGCACTTCTATTGCCACCCGTTTTTTACAGGGGCCAACGTCCTCAACTGCTATACTAAAGCCTTCGGTTTCCTTTTCCACAATTATCCCCAAGTAAACATATGGAGCGGGTGATGGGGGTCGAACCCACGACATTCACGTTGGCAACGTGACGCTCTACCACTGAGCTACACCCGCTTGTTCTCTGGCTCCTAAAATAGAGTTCTGTAACAGCTACGTTCAGGCCAGTCTTCTGTGTCCTGGCATTATCTAACGCAACCTCCGTGGTGCGAGAGGGGGGACTCGAACCCCCATGGGAGTTACCCACTAGATCCTAAATCTAGCGCGTCTACCAGTTCCGCCACCCTCGCTGTGGAAAGCTAGGGTTAATTATCACGGTGTCGCAACTTCCAGCTCTTTTATCAGTTCAGGCTATCGCCTGTCTTTGCGAGTTCTAAAGAAAGATAAGCGACAGGTTAACGACGGGCCTGCCGCCAGAAGAAGAATATGGTACGCCCTAGAGGATTCGAACCTCCGACCCAGTGATTAAGAGTCACTTGCTCTACCAGCTGAGCTAAGGGCGCATAAATTATATTTCTATAACACCCTCTCAGGTGAGAAAAAGGTGCCGGTTTGCTTCACGTTTTCCTCACCCGTAATGTAGTGGCGTGTAGTAAGTTCTTATTTTATATAAGCGCGCCCGGCAGGACTCGAACCTGCAACCGTTGGATTCGAAGTCCACCACTCTGTCCGGTTGAGCTACGGGCGCTTTCTTCAAAAGCGTCTAACCCGTATTCTAAAACTCTGAGAATAAGGAGTACTCCTTTTTATACAATCAACCCACACGTATGTCAAGAACAATGCCCTTCTCAAGGCAGACGTACGGTCACTGACGATAACACCTGCCCACCGTACGGTGCCGCGGGTATATCCGCCTCTTACTATAACACTTGGATGGGCATTCCCTGTCTGTGCACGTCTTTTGAGGATGTCGCAATGTACTTTTCGATACAACTTCATGTGTGAGTGCGGACACCGAGCCAATCAATGGAAGAAAACATTATTTAAGGGGAGTTATGGCATTCGCATTGCAATATCAATTAAGGATATGTAAAATATTCGAGTGTGTCTATTACACGGGGCAGTAAACAAATGTGAGAGTCGCAGAATTATCATAATATTAAGTTAATGCTTGACTTACGAATAAGGTAAGGTTATGGCCAAAACTCTTGGCGGATGTCTCCGTACGATTCGCCTCAGTAAGCCATTTAGCTCTACAGTTTTTGTAGATTAGCAACAAAATTTGTAGGAGATATAAGGCAGTTGGAAATCGGTACATATAAGCTAGGAAGACACGGCATCTTATAAATGGCTTGGTTATGGAGGATATGAGTGAAACTATGTGTGGCGAGCACTAGAATCAAAGTAGAGGCTGGCCAACCAGTTAATAGTGAAGGGTTGTCATGAAACACGGCGTTACCCAAAAATCTGGTTTTACCCTGTTAGAGACTATTGTAGTCCTGGCTATTATAGGCATTCTCGGCGCCGCAATAACTCCACTTATATTGACGTCTCTCCACAGTAGGAGAGAAGGTGGCACCGTTGTTGAACTTAAGGAACTCAAAAAGGGGATCGTGGGCGACCCCGAGATAGTGACGAAGGAGGTAAGAACCAATTTTGGATATATTGGGGATATGGGAAGTCTGCCTACCAAGATAGAAGACCTGTACCAGAAGGGCACTCAGCCGGCCTATACGTATGACGCCACAAAAAAGACCGGTGCCGGCTGGAAAGGCCCTTACATAGACCAGTCGCTGGTGGAAAACCTGGCCAGCCTGAAACTGGATGTCTATGGAAACGAATATACATATGACACAACAGAGTTTACCGATGCTACTGTTGGCACGACCGTATCGGCAAAGATTGTCAGTAAGGGAGCAACCGGTGTAACTGGCGGAGGCGATGATTTAAGTATGTACGTTTATAAACCTGAAGTATTTTCCACAGTAGTCGGCCTTGTGGTAGACGAACAGGATAAGAGAGTGCCTGCGGTAACAGTAAAGATGAATTATCCCTCTAACGGCACACTGACTACGGCAACAACCACTACAGATTCAGGCGGCCTATATCAGTTCACCAATGTCCCCTACGGTAACCGCAGTATAACCGTTGAACCCAGGCTTGGTTATGCTGCTGATAGCGCTACAGTTTCTGGATCTCAGAATGAAAACGTTTCTTTTAGGATAACAAATTTCTCTCCCAATAACATCGCTATAACCTCTTTTAGGGCAGATTATACCGTAACACCTACCGCATTTTATAGGAGATTGATAATAGGTGGGACAGTGGTCTATGACAACGCAAGCTCATTTCTTGCAAGCGGTCAAACGGTAACGTTCTCGGCCATAACCATCCCAGGTAGCGGTGCAGCCACCACGGGTAAGGCTTTTCCAATCCGTGTACAGTCGCCTTTGACGCAGGTGGAAAACCTTAATATTGCGCAGGTTGCAAGCAAGGGAGGGACCATAGTAATAAGCATGGAAATCTTTAAGGACCAACAGAATGGGACTGGAAATTTTGTTGGCGTGACGGGTGTGACGTTTGAAATAACCTTTAGTGACGGCTCTAAGCTATTATTCTCGAAGACGTGAAAGATATCGGCAATGTAAACGAATGCAACAACGTGGTTGGACACCTCAAATGGTGTCTCAATACGATACCTTAAAGAAACAAGCTACTTATGAGACACTCAGGAAACGGGTTTACACTTATTGACATCGTAATAGTCCTTGCGGTATTCGGGGTATTACTTGGTACTATGATTCCTTTCACCATACAGATGGTGCATAAGACGCGAGAGTTACAGACCCTTGATGAACTTGAAAAGCTAAGAGCAGCAATAATTGGGGACCCGGTTACGGTCCTCAACGAGTCAAGGACGCAGTTAGGATATGTAGGGGATATGGGCAATCTGCCATCAAGTCTGGAGGACTTATACAAGAAGGGCTCTCAGCCGGCCTACACCTTTAACACCACAAAAAAGACGGGTGCCGGCTGGAATGGGCCATATATCTCTCCAGAGATAGTGGAACACCTTGAAACTCTTAAGACAGATGCCTTTGGAAACGACTACGATTACACTACAACACCATTCACCGATTCCACTACAGGCGCGACGGTAGCGGGAAGGATAAGGAGTAAGGGCAGGGACGGCACATCTGACACGTCAGACGACCTGAGCCTTAGTTTCTTTGACAGTCAGATAAAATCAAGAATCGTTGGCCAAATAAAGGATGAAGTAGGAGAAGGCGTGGGAGGTGCTGTAGTTACCATAAATTACCCGTCAAACGGGGTGCTTACCTCGACGACTACAACGAGCGACCGTTTTGGTTTTTATACCCTTGATGACATTACATATGGCAATAGAAGTATTACAATTGAACCCAAGCTCGTTGTTGTCGCAGGCAGCGCTGATGTAACCGGTGCAAATAACAATGAAATAGTATTCTCGGTGGTAAATTTCTCAAATACTAATATAGGCATAACCTCATACAAAGCGGTATATTTCTCGGCCCCCGCCGCCTACTACAAGACACTAATAATAGGGGGTGTTACGGTTCATGATAGCGACTCTAACAAACTGGGAAGCGGGGAAACCGCGACCTTTTCCGCAATAACTATAGCCGGCGGCACCGGGGTTTCGGACACTCTGCCGACACTAATTCAGTCACCTGTGACCACAGCGGGCGATATAATACCCATTGGTCAATTGGGCAGGGGTCAAACTAAGCAGATTAAAATGTTAAACTTTAGGGATTCACCAACAGGTGGCGGACAAGCTGTATCTATGAGTGGGGTGCCTATGGAAATCACGTTTAGTGACGGGTCAATTGTCAGGTTTATACCGTTTTGATGTGTGGTTGTTGCGGCGTTCGATCTCTATAATGGACGCCTCACATTTGGGGTGGCCCGGGGCTTCAGCCCTGGGCACAGACCGCAGGTCTAAAGACCTGCGGCACCCTCTTTACGTTTCCGCATCGGACGCAGTAGTGGCAGAGCTTGCTCTGCAAACAAAAATCGTCTGGTGCGGAGACCGTTCGGCTGGTAGGGTACACACCCCTTTCTCCCCTCTTAAAAGAGGGGATGGGGGTGTGTACCCGCCCTGGGCAGACACGCAGGTCTGCCTCTACGAAGCATGACTCTTTTGCAGATTTCTTAATTATGAGACCTCTGCAAAAGTATCAAAATTGAGGGTGTAAATGTAGCCGCACCCTTTATGGGTGCACCTCCCCTCTATCAAGAGGGGTAGGGGGTGTGTTAAAACGCAGGCTAGCCCCGTACCGGAATGGTACGGGGCTAAAGCCTGCGGCTACCCTTAAATTGATGATTAGACTACTTTTTCAGAACTCTCTCATGAGATATATGAATAAAAAAAGCGGTTTTACACTCTTGGAGACAATCGTGGTCCTGGGCATCATAGCGATACTGGCGGCGATTATAACGCCGCTTACCGTACAAACGGTAGGTGCCCGCCGGGAGACTGCTGCCAGGGAGGAGCTTGAGGTCTTGAAGGAGGCCATCATAGGCAAGGCGAGGTCCACTGAACATGGTGCGGAATTTACCTTTGGTTTTGTGGGGGATATAGGCAATGTGCCGGACAGCCTCGATAGACTGAAGACAATCGGCAGCCTGCCGGCGTATTCGTTCGACACAACCAAAGACATGGGCGCCGGGTGGAGAGGGCCATATATCATGGAGAAACACGGCGGGGATTTTAAGAAGGACCCGTGGGGCGCTGATTACTCCTACTCCACTACTCCCGGAACAAACACCGATCTTGGCGTTCAATATCTGGCCAAGATTACCAGTACGGGCCCTGACCTCACCACAGGTACTGATGACGACCTGAGTGTAGAGATATTGGAGCCGGAGGTGCGTGCTAACGTATTTGGATATGTCAAGAATACGGTAGGTGATGGGGTTCCGGCTGTTGCAGCAGTCATAAATTATCCATCAAATGGCACTCTGACCACTGCGTCTAACACAACAGATGGAGACGGACTTTATCAGTTCTCGAACATCCCCACGGGAAGCCGTACTATTACCATAGACCCTAAGCTGCTTTATAAGTCCGATACGGCCAAGACGTTGACAACCAATAGCGATGATGTGCAATTTAAGATAGAGAATTTTTCTGAAAACGACATAGTTGTATCGTCCATAAAGGCAGATTACGCAGTGAGTCCTGCCGCCTATTACGAAAACGTAGTAATAAACGGTCTGACTGTCTTTACATACAGCACAAACAGAGCGGGAAACGGTACCACCGTTACCTTTGCCCCTCTCACGGTATCGAAAAGTACCATATCCAAGAAACCATTTCTTGCGCGCATTCAGACAGGCAGAGTAGAGCCGCAAGACATTGTTGTGGGAAGGCTTACTGTGGGTGGCAGCCTAACAATAGAACTGCGGAATTTTTTTGATGCTGTGTCTGGCAATGCTAATCCAGTAAACATGAATGGTGTACCATTTACCATAACCTTTAGCAACGGTTCTGTAGTGAAATTTATACCGGTTAAATAGAATTAAATTAAAGAAAGGGTGCGGCGTCCGATCGGTTCGGCTGAGGCTTCGACAGGCTCAGCCCCTGAGTTCATCGAAGGGCTCACCGTCGAAGCCTCAGTATCGGACGCAAAGAGAAATTTTGTAGTGGCAGAGTAGGGGCAGGTCTTGCGCCTGCCCTGTTTGGGCGACCGCAAGAGTCGCCCCTACGAATGGTCGAGCAAGCTCGACCGCTACAAGTCGGGAAAATAGTAGAAAACGTCTGGTGCGGAGACCAGATGCTACAGAGACACTAAGAGAATAAAAATGTCTAAAGATAGCCTGAAAAAATGGTTCTACCAGGTTACTAATCACCTGTACCAGGTAAGATTGAGGCTCTGTCCTCAATCTAGAAGTGGGTTTACGTTCCTTACAGTGATAATAGTGCTTGCCATGCTCGGAATTGCATCGGGCGTAGCGGCGATCTTCGGCATACAGCTCTTGGATGTCCGCCGTGAGAGGCAGACTCATGACGCGTTGGATGACATAAAGCAGGCAATCATAGGAAACTCGAGGCTTATCGTTAACGATAGTAGGGCTGATTTCGGCTATGTCGGCAATATGGGTAGCTTGCCTACGACCATTGAAAACCTCTACAAGAAAGGCTCACAGCCGGCATTTACCTTTAGTTCTGCCAAAAAGGTTGGGGCAGGTTGGAAGGGCCCGTATATTGCACCTCTTATTATAGAAAATTTTGACAGCCTTAAAAAAGATGCCTTTGGAAACGACTACGTTTATTCTACTACCCAGTACACGCGCGCGGACGGTGAGGTCGTAGTGGCCAAGATAACCAGTAAAGGCGAAGACGGCACCGAGGGCAATTCGGACGACAGGTTTGTTGAGGTTCTTAAGCGGGAGGTGTTCGGCACCTTAACAGGAACAGTAACCTCGCCGGTCGGAACTGCAGTTGAAAATGCATCGGTAAAACTCAATATACCCGCAAGTGGGGTACTCACCACATTATCCACAACGACAGATGTAAACGGCAACTACTCCTTCTCAAACGCACCCTTTGGAGTTTACAGCGTAGAGGTGGAAGAAACGGTCAGCACGGGCGGCGGTTCAAGCGGCATAAGTTACGTAGCAAACTCTGCTGTAGTAATTGGTGTAAGCAACGATACTCTGCAATTTCAGGTCAGAAATGATGGTGCGAACAACATAACTGTTACCAGTATAAATGTAGCATTTACAGGCGCCTCCAGATTTTATCAAGAAATAGTCTGGGATTCAACCGTGGTGTGGAACTACATCACAAACGGGGGTGGGGTTAGGGGGACCAGTGGAGAGACAAAAACATTATCTGCTGCACAGACTATAGTTGGTACGGCTGGTGGCACTACCGCTTCAAGTACCAAGTTGATACGCATAGAGGAGTCTTCAACTGCAGTTCCTACTGTTATACTGGGCACTGGGGCAGGAACGGGTGGGCAGGTAGTCATTCAAATTAGCAATTTCTATAATCAGCTGACAGGTGGAAGTCTATCGAGCATTAAGAACAAGACATTTACCATAACCTTCAGTGATGGTTCGGTGGTAACTTTCTCTACCTAATGGTCTACTGCGCAAACGATGACCTTCACCGCCGCACCGTAAGCTTCAGGCCGGCCGTATTCACCTAATTGCGGGTGCCGCAGGGCTTCAGCCCTCGACATCCTTCGTTCGCGCAGGACTAAAGTCCTGCGACACCCTAGAGGAAGGAACAAAAGGTAGACGACGAAGCCGGGGAGGTCATGGTTACACCATGACCTCACAATAAAAGCGCATTGGCGGTCAAGGCATGGCCTTGACCTACCCTGCCGCCACGTTTCCGTCTAAAGGCAGATTGGAGTAGGGCGAGGTTACCTCGCCCCTACAACTACTGCAAAAATAGTCCAGTGTCCCTATGTCATTCTGAGCGAACCCCGTACCGAAATGGTTACGGGGCGAAGCATGTAGCGTCCGATCTCCGTATCGGACGCAGAGAGAAATTTTGTAGTGGCAGAGCTTGCTCTGCTAACAAAAAACCGTCTGGTACGGAGACCAGACGCTACATTCTAGATTCTTCGGTCGTTTCACTCCCTCAGAATGATCCACCTTAGGCGGATGCAAGGTTTCTCAAAGGTCTCAAAAAAACGGAGGACAGGCTTTCTACTGAGGACGACGGTAGCTGAGGGCCTTGTGCTATCCGCCGCCTTTTCGAGACCTATCCTCCTGACCTAAACCGTAAAGCATAGAAGGGATACCAAGGATGCACCACATCTTGCGTACACGGTTTCGTGTAAGGCGTGTCACAACAAACTGGCAGATATACACCCCGTTAGGAGTAGATGCCGTAAGATGGTTTGCCCCCTAGTATCAAAGTATGTCCGCCCCCTGTAGTGCAAGACGCCCGGTTATTTCCTACAGCGTCATAATTTGTACCTAAATTCTCAGCTCGATCTTATTAACGCAACATTAAACTGCAATATTCATACCAGGTGAGGGAATGTTATGTATTCTGCATACAATGTCAATGACTTAACTGTAACATGGAAAATTCGTTAATGATTTGTTGCCGGATATAAGCGCGTCTTTTAACGAAGATTGTTATTTGCGCTTGACCAACAAATCCTGTAGCAGAGTCTACAAAATTTGTAGCTTCTGAGATACATCCTTATTTAGGACTATAGGACCACTGTAAAACATACAAAGCTGTCATTGCGAGGAACGTAAGTGCCGAAGCAATCTAGCAAGTGCTTTTCAGTATAAATAGTAGCTGCTCGATTTATCGAGCTTGCAGCGCCCCATAAATGGGGTAGCTACAGACTCAGACTACAGTTTACTCAAGGGATAACGCACTGTAGGGGCACGTTGCAACGTGCCCCCACTTATCGCACTATCCTTTTACCCTCCACGACTATCTTCCCCGCCTTTATCACCATATCCACGTGGTTTACGCCGAATAGATAAGGGAGATGTCTGTAGCTGGGTATATCAAGTACAATTACGTCCGCCCTTTTACCCGTCTCAAGACTCCCGACCTGCCGTCCAAGTCCCAGGGCGTGGGCGGCGTTTATAGTAGCAGCGGAGACGGCCTCTGCCGGCGTCAACCCCATCTCAAGGCATCCAAGCGCTATTATCATCTGCATACTCACGGTAGGACATGAGCCGGGGTTAAAGTCCGTCCCCAGGGCTATCGGCAGACCCATCTCTATCATTCGTCTTGCCTGTGCTTGATTCTTTTGTCCCAGAAAAAACGGAACCCCCGGCAAGAGCACGCCCATCACCTTGCATCTGGCCAGGGCCTTAATACCGTCCTCACTGACATGGTCGAGGTGATCCACCGAGACAGCGCCCAATTCGGCGGCCAGAAACGCACCCCCAAGGTCTTTGAACTCGCCTGCGTGGATTTTTATACCGAAGCCGAGATTTTTTGCCTCCGTCAGTATCCTTCTTGAATCCTCAAGGGAGAACGCCCCCTCGTCACAGAAGACGTCACAAAACCTGGCAAGACCCAACTCCTTCACCCTTGGAAGCATTGCCACGACCTCTTTAACATAGCCGTTTTTATTGTCTCTAAACTCATCCGGCACTGCATGGGCACCCAGGAAGGTGGGAACTATATCAAGCGGATGTCCTTCATCAAGGCGTTTTATGGCCTCAAGAATCTTCAACTCTTCATCAAGGCTGAGTCCGTAGCCGCTCTTTACCTCTACCGTCGTGGTGCCGTGCAGGAGCATGTTATCGATATACGGTTCGCACGCACCGATAAGGGCCTCGAGAGATAATCTGCGCGTGGCCCTAACCGTACTGAGTATACCGCCGCCCTCTTTTAAGATGTCCAGATAGCCCTTGCCCTTCAGCCTGAGTTCAAACTCCTCCACCCTGGAACCGCCGAACACGGCGTGGGTATGAGGGTCAACAAACCCCGGCATCACCACCTTACCGCCCACGTCTATTCTCTTCAGGGCGTCTACCACATACCTCTTCTCTATCTCATCATTAGGCCCTATATCCACCAAAAGACCGTCCTTGATGGCCAGCGCACCGTTATGGATAATGCCCAGGTCGTCCATCTGCGCCCCTGTCTTAGGCGCCTTGGATGCCCCGCTGAGGGTGAGTATCTCACCCGCATTCATTAGAACTATGTCTGCCGGATCAACCATGTTTGGATATATAGACGTTGAACTTTCTACAAGACTCCGCTTTCTCACGCATTGAAAGCCCTGAAAAACTCTGCGTAAATGTCATTCTGAGAGAGCGAAACGACCGAAGAATGTAGCGTCTGGTCTCTGTACCAGACGTCTTCCCTATGCGTCCGATACGGAGGCTTCGACGGTGAGCTCAGCCGAACCGATCGGACGCTACATGCTTCACTCAGAATGACATAACGTAAGCCCCGGACATTATAATAATTAGTAGAGACGCGCTGCAACGTGCCCTTGTCATCGTCGCATAACATGTCATACTAACATGATTTATCTTGCGGACTTATATTCAATTCTATATAATTTGTTTTTTATATACAGAGACCTCTGAAAACATTGTGAAGTTGTCATCCTGAGGGAGTGAAGCGACCGAAGAATCCTGTTGGGGCGGGGTTACCCCGCCCTACTCCAATCTGCCTTTAGACGGAAACGTGGCAGTCCGCCTTAGGCGGACCACGCTACATAACAGATTAGATTCTTCGCTTCGCTCAGAATGACAACATCCGACAAACAGACCTTTGAGAGGTCTCATACGGACACAATCACTTATGTTTGATTTGCACTCACACAGCATCTTATCCGACGGAGAGCTGTTGCCTTCGGAGCTGGCACGCAGGGCGGAGGAGATGGGCTTAAAGGGTCTGGTAATCTCCGACCACGTGGATGCGTCAAATGTAGACTTCGTTGTGCCTCGTCTTGCCGAGGTATCAAGGCAGTTGAGCGTAGTCATGAAGTTGATAGTAAAGCCGGGGGCGGAACTCACCCACATAATGCCCTCCGAACTGCTCGGCCTTGTAGAACGCGCAAGGGAACTTGGAGCAGAGCTGGTGTTAGTCCACGGCGAGACCATCGTGGAACCCGTTATGCCGGGCACTAACCGCGCCGGTATTGAATCGGGCGCCGACATACTGACTCACCCGGGCCTGATAAGCGAGAAAGACGCTGAGCTTGCGGCCAAGCTCGGTGTGGGGCTTGAGATATCGGCAAGAAAAGGACACTCATTGACCAACGGCCACGTTGCGAAGGTTGCCAGAAAAACAGGCGCCGTACTGGTCTTTGGTTCTGACTCCCACGCGCCAGGTGATCTAATGGATATGACAAGGGCGGAGAAGGTGGCAATGGGGGCCGGGCTTGAGCCGGATGAGGTGCGAAAATTGTTTACGGAAACTGAGAGAATGTTTCACGGCCGGAAGGAGTCCTTAAGAAGATGACACCAGAAGAGATAATGGAAGTTGGGCAAAAGGCCCTAAACTGGATACTTGAACATAAAATCACCGCTGCGCTGACGGCAGTAATCGTTTCGTCCATAACTATAGTTACTGTAATGTACATTGACAAACACAGACGGGAATACGAAGCCGTTTGGTCTAAAATCGGCGCATTGTCGCTGGACACAAACATTGCGAAATTCCAGGAGGAACCGGTCAGGAAGAAGACCTTTACTACGGCCATCGAGCAATATAAGTTCATGGTGGAACAGGGCCCTGCGCCGAAAAAGGCCAGACCCTGGATACTGTTCGAACTTGGAAACGCGCAGTATAGCGCGAAGGAATACGACGATGCCATTCAGACTTATAAGCAGTTTCTGGATGAATACGGCAATCATCCCCTGGCCCCCTTCGTAAGGCAGTCGGTCGGATACGCCAACGAGGAAAAAGGGCACTTGGATGCGGCGGTAATGTACCTCCAGGGTAACGCACCGGAAGGCGACCCTGTCCTGGTGGTTCAGGAGAAATGGGACACCGGCAGGTGCTACGAAAAGATGGGCAAAAAAGATGAGGCGATAAAGGCCTACGAAGAGGCCGTAAAGCTTGCACCCGACAGCCCGTTTGCCAAGCTCTCACAATTCCGCCTGGACAGCATTCAATAATCTCAGGAATCATACAAGACCTCTGCAAAAGCAGTGTAGGGGTTCAAAATCTTGAACCCCTACTTCTCAACACACAATAATCATGCCTCAAGAAACCGCAGAAAAGAAGGTCATAGAATTTGTAGTCAAGAGAAAGATGTACGTAGGCAGGCGGCTTGACAAATATCTGTCCGCACGCTTCCAGCAGTATTCCCGCTCCTTCATTCAGAGACTGGTAAAGGAGGGGGCAGTCAAGGTAGGAGGGCAGCCTGCAAAGAACAGCTACATAATAAAATACAGAGACACGGTTACGCTGGAAATACCCGCCGTAGAAGAAGAGAAGGTACGGCCGGAAAACATCCCGCTCAACATCATCTACGAAGATGATTTCCTCATGGTAGTCAATAAACCACCTGACATGGTGGTACACCCCGCCCCAGGCAACATGAGCGGTACACTTGTAAACGCCCTCGCCTTTCATGTGCAGAATCTCTCTTCCGCAAATGGCCCCCTGAAAGCGGGGATAGTCCACCGCCTAGACAGAGACACAAGCGGCGTCATGCTGGTAATAAAGAGCGACCTAGTCCACGGCGACGTTGCCAAACAGTTCGAGCGGCGTACGATAAATAAGGAATATCTTGCGCTGGTGGAGAGAGACGTAGAACTGGATTCGGACGTTATAGAACTGCCTATAGGCCGGCACGTCGTCAACAGACTCAAGATGGCCATCAGGCACGACGCGGGCAAGGAGGCCTCAAGCATCTACGAGGTGGTGGAGCGCTTTGGGGACTTCACACTCGTAAAGGTTATGCCAAAGACCGGCCGAACCCACCAGATACGTGTACACATGAAGGCCATAGGCCATCCCATAGTTGCAGATGTGGATTACGGCAGGCGCGACTGCCTGTACAGGTCTGAGATATTCAGGGAAGCGCCGAAACCCGATGAACAACCCATATTAGACAGACAGGCCCTGCACGCCTATAAACTCGAATTTTATCACCCTATACTGAAAAAACAGCTATCCTTCCAGGCCGAGCTTCCCGAGGACATGAAGGCAGTGCTGAAACTCCTCCGTGAACGCGGTCACGTAAAAAAGATAAGAAAGTAGGTCTATTTCCGGCATTAAGAGGGCTTTACAAGAGTTTACAAATACTACATGTCATTCTGAACGAAGCGAAGAAGCTGGTTTTTGTAGCGTCGGGCCTCCGCACCCGACGGCGGTGCGACCGCTGCGAGCGGCGCCCGATGCTGAGGTCGGACGCTACACTTTTTGATTCTTCGGTCGCTTAACTCCCCCAGAATGACAATTGTGCGGGGTTTTGCATGGACCCCATTAATAAAAGAAGTTGACAATATCCCCGCAGAAGCTAAAATAAGGTTTTAAGTCATAAATATCTAGGCGCAGGGACAGAGTCCGTCAGCGCCTCATTGGCTCGATAAGTCGAACCTGCAAGTTTTTTGGAGGATGTCCGATGTTTGGTATGCCGGGCGGCTGGGAGTGGTTGGTTATCCTTATCGTGGCGCTCCTTATCTTTGGTAAGCGGCTTCCCGATGTTATGCGCTCCCTGGGTAAGGGCATTGTGGAGTTCAAGAAGGGCGTAAGGGGCATAGAAGATGACGTAGACAAGGCCTCCACAGAAGAGGCCAAGAAGAAGTTAGAGAAAGAGACACAAAAGAGAGAAGGATAGAGAACCGCACCCGTGGGAAAAGATCCAAAAAGAGATATCCTCAAGTGGCGCAGGAGAGTCAAGGCCAATAAGGGCCGTAAGCCCTGCTGCGGAAAGAACAGGGCGTCAAAGCGTCGGCCAATGCGTTGATAATGCCGCAATTGTAATTCGTACCAGGCATCGCTACTGAATATTTACCAAGTACAAGTGTCTCCCCTTTGCGTTCCTGCCTAACACGCCTCAGAGACCTCCCGAAGCTTATTCATACCCTCGTGAGCAACGTCCCGACCGATCTCTGCCCATGTCCCCTGCATAGGCCCATATCAGGCCAGGCCGTATAAGCACCTGCATAACAGGAGATATCAACCAATTATGCACAAGGTATTCGTTACAAGAATGATACCGCAGGAGGGACTGGACCTCTTAAGTACGGCTCGCTTCAGGCTCGAGGTTCATGCCAACGACAACCCTATTTCCAGGAAAGAACTGCTCAATAAGGTCAGGGATAAAGACGGCTTACTGTGTCTCCTCTCAGAAAAGATAGATAAAAAATTAATGGATGCAGGTAGGTCATTAAGGGTTATAGCCAACTATGCAGTCGGTTATGACAACATAGACGTCGAGGAGGCCACTAGAAGGGGCATAATCGTCACCAACACCCCCGGCGTCCTTACCGAGGCCACGGCCGAGATGGCGTGGGCCCTATTATTCTCTATCTCCAGGCGCATTGTTGAGGCCGACAGACTGATGCGGGAGACAAACGGGTTCAGGGGATGGGAGCCTATGCTCCTGCTCGGTGAGGGGGTAAGCGGAAAGACGCTTGGGATCGTCGGAGCCGGTAGAATAGGCCAGGCAATGGCGTGGATGTCCAAAGGTTTTAATATGCGGGTACTATATTTCAGCCGCTCCAGGAAGGAAAACCTTGAAAAGGATTTGAATGCCAAAAGGGTAGAGCTGGAGACGCTCCTCAAAGAGAGTGACTTTGTGTCACTGCATGTACCCCTGACTCCGGAGACACATCATCTAATCGGCGCAAGGGAGCTTTCGCTAATGAAGAAGACTGCCTATTTGATAAACACCGCCCGCGGGCCGGTGGTGGACGAGAAGGCCCTGGTAGATGCGCTAAGGGACAAAAAGATAGCAGGGGCAGGCCTCGACGTTTATGAGGATGAACCCAGACTGGCATCCGGACTCAGGAAACTGGATAATGTGGTACTTGCCCCACACCTCGGCAGCGCCACCACAGAGACGCGCCGCAACATGTCCATAATGGCCGCAGAAAATCTTATCGCCGGCCTCAGAGGAAAGACACCCAAAAACGTAGTCAACCCCGAGGTGTTTAGGGCGATAAAAAAGTAGTTTTTGTTGAATGGCCACGGGTGGTTGGGTTACTATATCTGCCGGCTTGGCCAGGTGTCAAACGGACACACAGTGTTCTTATGAGTAAATAGTGTTTTCATACAAAAAGTACTCTACTATCTAGGGAGATTAACCATGAGGTTAGTAATAGTATCGAATAGGTTGCCTATTACAGTAGTAGAGAAAGCGGGTAAGTTGACATTTCAGCGCGGCGCAGGGGGACTTGTCTCCGGCTTAAGTGGATATTTAGATTATCTGAGAAGCTCCTCTTCTACTAAGGAGTATATATGGGTTGGCTGGCCCGGTATTGCCGTGGCAGATGAGATGAGAGAAGAGCTGAAATCGCGGGCACTTTCTGAATTTCAGGCATATCCGGTTTTTATCCCAGAAAAATCCATGGAGGAATTCTATCATGGGTTTTGCAATAAAATAATCTGGCCTCTCTTTCACTATTTTCCTTCATATGCTGCGTACGATGAAAGTTACTGGAGGCGTTACAAAAGCGTTAATGAAACCTTCCGTGATGCGATTATGAAAATTATAAAACCGGATGATGTTGTATGGATACATGATTATCAT
>Ga0156080_149_pt4 | contig 39988 bp, 33 predicted proteins | sample RifCSPlowO2_02_FD_107733 | JGI IMG/M metagenome (GOLD analysis project Ga0156080, IMG submission 107733) | Planctomycetes bacterium RIFCSPLOWO2_02_FULL_50_16
GGACGAGGCCCTAAGGTATCTCCAGGAGGCCCTGAAGATATTTAGGGAGATAGGCTACCTCCAAGGTGAGGCGAGCGACCTTGGCAACATAGGAGCGATATACCAGACTAAGGGCGACCTGGACGAGGCCCTAAGGTATCACCAGGAGGCCCTGAAGATAGACAGGGAGATAGGCTACCTCCAGGGTGAGGCGAGCCAGCTTGGCAACATAGGGCTGATATATAAAGACAAGGGCGACCTGGACGAGGCCCTAAGGTATCTCCAGGAGGCCCTGAAGATATTTAGGGAAATGGGCAGTAAGAGAGGGGTTAAAATCGCTGCCGAGAACATAAAGCAGATCAAAGAGGCTATGCGAAGTAAGACCAGGCAGGGCGCAGGCTAGTCTGGCGGGAGGGCAGTCTTGGCTTGCAGGAATCTTTTGAGTGTAGGGCCAAGTAAGAGTCCAAAGGAGATTGCCAGGCATATCTTTGCGAATATGTCGCCGTGTGCGGTGTACCAGCTTTCTCCAGGCGATAGAAGTATATTCGCCTCCAGTATGCCTTCAACCTCTCTGCGCTTCCCCTCATTATGGAGCAGCGTATAGATGTCCCCGGTTGGCGCAACGAATGCGGAGATGCCCGTGTTGGCCGCACGGGCTATCCCCACACGGTTCTCCACGGCCCTGAGCACCATTATGGCCAGGTGCTGGTCTAATTCGGCGCTGTCTTTGAACCAGGCGTCATTTGTGATGTTTATCATGAAATCTGCGCCGAGCTGCTTGAACCGCCTGACAAGCGGCGGCACAGTATCTTCGTAACAGATAAGGGCGGCAAACCGATATTCCTTCCGGTCACGGGTCTTGAAAGTAAAGAGGTGCCAGTCATTCCCCGGCGAAAGCCCTATCTGGTACGGGACCATCTTTTTGAGAAACGGGAAGTACTCCTTAAGCGGGGTGTACTCTCCAAACGGCACCAAGTGAAGCTTGTCATATCTTTCAGTGAGCTTACCATCCGGATTATACAGGAAGGCGCTGTTGAAGAATGTATTATCTTTATCAGATTTTATATCAGGGTCCAGAGCTATTCCACCGACAAGGAGATATGTCTGGAGGTCTTCCGCAAGTTTAGTAATGGAGGACTGGCTGAAGTGGTCTATCTCCCTTCCGAATAGATTAGGGTCTATGTTCAGCAGGCCAGGGGCCATGGTCTCGGGCCATACCACAAGGTCTGTAGGGCCGGCCCCTTTCGATAGACTGAGATATTTGTTTAGATTCGCCTTCCTCTGTTCGAGTCTTTCATCCATTTTAACGGACAGCGGGATATTCCCCTGTACTATACTGAGCCGCGGCCCTTCCTCGATACCAAGGCTGGCGAGGCGGAACATCCCGTAGGAAAGCGGTATCAGTGCAATGACAAAGGCAAGGGTGACTGGCATATGAGGGGTCTTCCCGTTCCACCATCGCAATACGGCGTCGGCAAAACATGCGTTAATGATTACCACCATAAATGACACACCGTAAGCGCCCGTTATATCGGCTATCTGTATGATGGACAGATAGCTGTACTGCGTGTGTGCAAGAAAGAACCAGGGGAAGCCTGTAAGGACAAAACTCCTCAAATACTCCTGCGAGACCCATAGAAACGGCACAAAGAGAAATAGGGGAAGTCCGAGCGCCCTGTACAGAAAGCTGCCTGCAACGGCAAAGGCCACAAAATAGGCCACCTGATAAAAACTCAACCCCAGCCAGCCTGCATACGTTACGTAGCCCAGCCAGGAGGAATTGTATACAAAGAACCCCGTTCCGATAAGGAAGGAGGCGACTACCGGAGGCGATTCCCTTGAGCCTATAAGTACCAGCCAGGGAACAAGGGCAATCCATGCAAAATGGCCCATGTCCGGCTTGGGATATGATAGTGATAGAAGAAGAACCGTAAGGACTACCGCGATGATGTCTTTCCGGGGGAAATGCGTCCAACCTAAACTGTCGCTCTTGTCTTGGGGGAGGTTTTCTGTAGTCACTGTTTCAGGTTAAATGTCTGTTGATACTAAAATTCTCCTGTGACCATTACCTCTACCTCGCCACCTTGCGGAATTTTATCCGTCTCTTCCGGGATTATAAGGAGTGAATTTCCCCTAGTTGCCCCCAGGAGGTCTGCCGAGCCGTGCCATTCGACTGGAGCTACATAGAACTTCCCGTCCGCCATTCTCAGTCGGGCAGGTCTGTATTCCCTGCGAGCCCTTTTCCGTGACAGCTCTACTTCCAGTTGTGCCTTTACTATGGTTCGGCGGACGTCCGTAAAGCCCATCATCTTGCGGATGGCAGGTCCGACAAACAGTTCAAAATTTACATAAGTGGCCACGGGGTTTCCCGGCAGGCCGAACACCGCCGTCTTCTGTTTTTTCCCAAACACAATGGGTTTCCCGGGGCGAATGGCCACCTTGTGAAAGAATATGTCTACACCTGCGTCCTGCAGTGCGTCAACCACAAGGTCATATTCTCCCATGGACACGCCGCCTGTCAGGATCAAGACATCCCTCTTTAACCCCTTTTTTATCAACGGCAGAATCTTACTCTTTTCATCCCTGGCGCATCCCAGAAACTCCACGACAGCCAGTGTCTGCTTGACCTGAGCGGCCAGACTGTAACTGTTACTGTCCCTGATCTGTCCGGCCTTAGGCTTGTGGCCCACCTTTATGAGTTCATCTCCGGTAGATATGATACCCACCCTTGGCGCCGAAAACACCTTGACCTTTTGTACGCCCACCATGGCCAGTACGCCTATCTCCTGGGGCCTCAAGATTTTTCCCTTTTCCAGGACAACCTGCCACGCCTTGAAGTCTTCTCCCTTCCTACAGATATTTTCTCCCTTTTTGACCCGCTTCTTAATCCTTATGCGCCCGTTATCCAGCTCTTCCGTGTCTTCAACCTTTATTACTGAATTGGCGCCGGGAGGGATGGAGACACCGGTCATTATCTTTGAGGATTGGCCCTTCCCAACTGTCTTTAGGGGAATAGTCCCGGCCGTAATGTTTTCTATCACCAAAAGCTCGGTGCCGTCAGTGGAATCCTCGGCAATCACGGCGTAACCGTCCATGGCAGATTTGTCGAACGGCGGCATGTCAATGTCCGATTCGATGTCCTCCGCAAGACAGAAGCCTACGGCATCTCTTATATCCACCGCCTTGGTGGGCAGTGTGCTGACGTTATCCAGCACAATCCGGTACGCCTCAGCAACCCCAATCATCATTCACCTCCCTGGCAGTGAGAATTATTTTGAGACCTTCGAAAAACCTTGTAAAGTTGTCATTCTGATGGCTCGCCCAACAAACGGCGAGTCCACCTTTGGCGTGAAGTGAAGCAACCGAAGAATGTAGCGTCTGGTCTCTGTACCAGACGTCTTCCTTATGCGTCCGATACGGAGATCGGACGCTACATGCCTTACTCCGAATGACGACATCCGACAAACTGACTTTTGCAGAGACTCTTTGTACGACTGATGATAGTTCCTAAGAAGTTTTATGTCAAGTATATACGGCTGCCGGCGTTTTATGTTCTACTGATGAGAGCCTTGAAAAGCCTTACATCCGCTTTAGTGAGACCTCTGCAAGAGTACCCTTTTGTGGAGTCCAGCGACTGTGTCGCTGGGATACACACCCCCGTCCCCTCTTTTAAGAGGGGAGAAAGGGGTGTGTCTTAAACGCCCATCGACACGGTCAATAGATTCCAAAATTTTGACTTTTGCAGAAGCATCATACTGTAGCCGCTCGATTCATCGAGCTTTGTGTTGCGCCATATCTTACTAAAATCAACGGCAGACAACGAAGTTTACTTCGTTGGTCAATGACCATAAAGGCCGTAGTCTACCGTTTGTGTCAACTAATCCATTTCTCTATCTATAGCTACAAAATACATCTGAAACACTGAAAATGATTTGCCATTTTACAGTATTGTGGTATAATTTCTTCGATTTTATATATCGGCTGCCCGCCTTTAGCCTGTTGGTCTGCAGGGGGAGCTTTTCTAGCTGCGGCAGACTACTCTAGCTACTACAAGCTTCTCCATTATCTGTCGGTACTTCTTTTAGAGGTGCGCGATGAGAGAAGGAATCCTTTTAGAAGGCGGGAGCACAAACATCCCAAGTTCCACCGGCAGCAGCCGCACAGTTACGGGTAAGGGGCATCACACGATAAACCCCTTCCGTTCAATAAAGGGTAGACTACTCCTCTTTTCACTCTGCATCTCACTCATTCCCATTGCCATAATCACAACCGTATACTACCTCACTGCCAGAAATACGTTAGAGAGACAGACACTGGCGTGGCTGTCGGCAATCGCCGAATCCCGAAAAGCGCACCTACTGGAGTTTATAAAGGGGCAAAAAGGGATTGTTGAGGTGCACAGCCACGAATTGAGCGGCAATAAACCCCTCATTCAGGCCCTTGAGAAAATTAAACGCGGGGAACCTGTTGGAAAAGACATCTTCATTGCCCACAGCAAACACCTTCGGGAGGAGATGGAGACGTTTTCCCATACCTTGGGTATAACCATTATGGGCATGAACGGCAGGGTTGTTACGTCAACACACGAGACGATGATTGGGAGGGATTTGTCTGATAAAGAGGTGTTCACAAAAGGTAGTCTGGACACGCACGTTGAACTTTATAAGTCAAGTCCTTACCTGGAAGGTACAGGCTGTATGTGTATCTCAACTCCCATTATCTCTGAGGAGACTGGAGAGACAGTAGGTATGATTGCAACTGTTTATAACCTGACTGTTCTGAATGAAATTACGGCTAATCGTGCCGGTCTGGGTGATACTGGGGAAGTGATGTTAGGGAAGGGAGAAGGTGATAATATTGTGTTCTTAAATTCCCTGCGGTATGCGCCCGGTGCGCCCCTAAGCCTTCTCGTTCCATTAGGCGCCTTAGGGGCAGAACCAATGGAATTGGCCTTGCAAGGGGGCAGTGGAGTAGCCATAGCCCCTGATTACAGGGGCGTTGATGTGGTGGCGGCTTATCAGTATATCCCCTCCATGGCTTGGGGACTGGTGGCGAAGATAGACACGTCGGAGGCATTTGCTCCATTAAGAACAGTGGGTATCGTTGCCCTGATAATCGGACTGGTCAGCGCCGCCGCGGTCGTAGGTGTGGCAATTGTCTTTGCCACCACGGAGGCACGGCCCGTTAGAAAACTAACGGACGCAACGAAAAGACTTGCGGGCGGAGACCTGGACTACAGGGTCAAGATAGACCGTAAGGACGAGATTGGCGAACTGGCCGACAGCTTCAATGTCATGGCCGGAGAGATTGTGGAGAAGACTCGCGAATCAGTGCGCGCCAGGGAACTTGTAAAAGAGATTACGACCCGTGAGCATGCTGAAGAGTCACTGCTGGAAAGTGAGGAGAGATTTCGAAAGATAACTGCCTCAACGGCTGACGCCATTATTATGATTGATGAGGGTAATGAAGGAAGAATTTCCCTTTGGAATGACGCCGCCGAGAAGATGTTTGGCTGGTCAAAAGAGGAAGCGCTTGGGAAGAAGATGCACGAACTAATTATGCCCGACAAATTTCGTGAAGATCATCTAAAAGGATTCGAGCGGTTCAAAGATACCGGGCAGGGCCCCATAATAGGGAAGACCGTTAAATTCTCAGGCGTAAAGAAAGACGGGACGGAATTCCCTATAGAACTCTCCCTTTCAGCGGTGAGAATAAAAGGGAAATGGAATGCAACAGGAATAGTAAGGGACATCACAGAGCGTAAGCAGGCCGAGATGGCACTAGAAGAGTCTGAAGAAAGATACCGTAAACTAATTGAAACGGCTAGCGATGCCATATTCATGGCAGATACAGAAACTGGAATTATTCTTGATGCCAACAAACAGGCAGAAGAGTTAACGGGTATACCTTCTGAGCGAATCATCGGTACACACTACTTACAGCTTCATCCAAAAGAAGATGCTGAATATTACAAGAAGGGGTTTGAAAATGCCGTCAAGAAAGGACACGACACCTCGATAGGGGACGTTTTTGTCTGTCACAAAGACGGCCGCAGAATACCCGTAGAGATCAGTTCAAGTGTTATAGAATTGGGAGGCAAAAAGGTCATTCAGGGTATCTTCAGGGACATCACCGAACGCAAGCGGGCGGAGGAAAAGCTAAAAGTACTTAGGGAGTTGGATAAGAATATAATCGCCCATACCGCAGATTATAATGAGATATTTGAGACTGCAACGCATTTAGTGAACAAGGTCGTGCCCTGTGACCGGGTGACGATGGTGCTGGTTGACGAGGAGAGAGGCGGGTTTATCTACTGCCACGGGTGGGGTACTGCGGTGCGAAAGAAGGGGGACTTCGTGCCGTTTGAGATGACGGACGCCTCCAGAGCAGTCAGGGAGAAGAGGACCATATTGAGAAATGATTTGAGACAGGAAGGGGAGCTGAAGTCGCTGGATAAGCAGTTTTTAGGGGAAGGCTTCCTCTCAGACATTAGGATACCTTTGATAACTAAGGGCCGGGTGGAGGGTCTCTTGAACATCGGGAGCCGCAGGGCCGGAGCATTTACCCAGGAAGATATGACTACTGCCGAGCAGATTGCGGGCCAGCTCTCAATAGCGCTTGAGAACTCACTGCTTTTCAAGAAACTGGAAAAATCATTAGAAGAGCGTAAAGAAAACCTTGCGAAGCTGAGGAAGGCGTTGGGGGGAACTATCCAGGTCCTGGTTGCCGCAGTCGAGACTAGAGACCCGTACACGGCCGGCCATCAGCAGCGAGTGACCCACCTCGCCCGCGCAATAGCGTCGGAGATGGGCCTTTCATTGGGGCAGATTGAAGGAATCCGCATGGCTGGGGCTATACATGACATCGGCAAGATAGCCGTGCCTGCCGAGATACTCAGCAAGCCCGGCAAGATTACTGAGACCGAATTTGGCATAATTAAGACACACCCACAGGTCGGTTACGACATATTAAAGGGGATAGAATTCCCCTGGCCGGTTGCCAAGATAGTGCTTCAGCATCAGGAGAGGCTGGACGGCTCCGGGTATCCGGCAGGTCTGAAGGGCGATGAGATTATCCTGGAGGCTAGGATACTGGCCGTGGCCGACGTTGTTGAGGCCATGGCTTCTCACCGGCCCTACCGCCCCGCCCTTGGAATAGACAGGGCATTAGAAGAGATTTCGAAGAACAGGGGTATCCTTTACGATGCTGACGTAGTTGATGCCTGTGTCAGGCTTTTCAGGGAGAAGGGATTTAAGTTTGGATAGTAGTTGTCCTATTCATCAAGTTGTGGGCGCAATTTATTGCGCCCCTACAAATCTTTGCTGTAGGGGTTTGATTTATCAAACCCGTTTGATGTGACAGATGGGCAGACACAGAGATCTACCCTTACGACCAACCCTGTAGCGTCCGATCGGTTCGGCTGAGCGGTTCGGCCCTGAGCTCACCGCCGAAGGACTCACCGCCAAAGCCTCCGCATCAGACGCCTTGTCGCCAAATGTAGCTGCCCGATTTATCGGGCTTTACAATGCCCCATAAATGGGGCAACTGCAGACTATCCTCTCTAATAAGAGGGTACGGGGTGTGCTTCCCCTCTAATAAGAGGGGTCAGGGGTGTGTCCGTGCAGCCTTCACGTATCAGCCGACAGCCGATTGCTGATAGCCGACCCCACACCTCCCTGACCCTCCTTATTAGGAGGGACTAACATAAAGGTGACAAAAACGGATTTGTGCAACAGGCTCTACAGTATATACTTACTTAAATCCTCGTCCTTGATTATGGCCTCCAGTTTCTCTTTGACATATGCGGCGTCTATCTTTAGTTCGTGGTGGTCCATATCGGGCGCATTGAACGAGGCCTCTTCGAGAAGTTTCTCCATCACTGTGTGCAGCCTGCGGGCGCCGATGTTCTGCATGCGGAGGTTGACCTTTGTCGCTATTTCGGCTATTTCTTCAACGGCGCCGTCTTCAAATTTTACTTTTAAACCTTCCGTCTCAAGAAGGGCTGCGTACTGTTTCAGAAGGGCGTTCCGAGGCTCTTGCAGTATTCTTATAAAATCTTCCTTGCTGAGGCTTTCGAGTTCCACCCTGATGGGAAATCGGCCTTGGATCTCCGGTATAAGGTCGGAGGGCTTTGACACATGGAAGGCGCCGGCCGCGATGAATAATATACGGTCGGTCTTGACCATGCCGTACCGGGTGACCACGGTTGTGCCCTCAATAATTGGGAGCAGGTCTCGTTGAACCCCTTCACGGGAGACGTCCGGACCGTGTCCCGTCTCTCTCCCTGCAACCTTGTCCAGTTCATCTATGAATACTATCCCGCTGTTTTCTGCCCTCTCCACTGCCTCTCGGACAGCCCTTTCTTTGTCAATGGCCTTTTCCGCCTCCTGCAGGATAAGGATTTGGCGGGCCTCCTTTACGGATAGTTTTTTTGTCTGCGTACGTGAAGGAAGCATCCTCTCCAGCATATTTTGGAAATCCATGCCAAGGTCTTCCGTACCGGCTATCATGCCGTGCACTATCATGGGTTTATCCTGCACGGTAATTTCTATGGTGCGGTCCTCGAGCTTGCCCTCCCGCAACATTTTCCTGAACTTTTCCCGTGTCTCCGTATGGCGGATTTCTTCCACCTCTTCGCCTTCTTCCACCCTCTCTTTTACGGGCGGTGGCGGCAAAAGCAGGTCAAGCAGTTTTTCCTCTGCCCTCTTTTCTGCCACAGGGCGCATCTCTTCTATCTTCTCGTTCCTTACCATGTTGACGGAGATTTCTACCAGGTCTTTAATCATGGATTCCACGTCCCGGCCCACGTAGCCCACCTCCGTGTACTTGGAGGCCTCGACCTTCAGGAACGGGGCCTTTACCAAGGACGCCAGTCTGCGGGCTATCTCCGTCTTCCCTACGCCTGTCGGCCCTATCATGATAATGTTTTTGGGCAAAACTTCTTCCCTTAACCCAGGCTCGAGCTGGAGCCTCCTCCAGCGGTTCCTTATGGCAACTGCCACAGCCCTCTTGGCGTCTTTCTGGCCTATTATGTATTTATCCAGCTCGGCCACAACCTGGCGTGGAGTAAGTTCCTGCACTACTTTATCTCCTCAATGACAAGATTTTTGTTAGTGAACACGCATATATCCGCCGCCGTCTCCAGCGCCTTTTGTACTATCTCCTTGGCGGTCAAGTCGGTATTATTGAGCAGTGCCCTGGCGGCTGCGATTGCGTAGGGCCCGCCTGACCCCACGCCTATTATACCATCGCTTGGTTCGATTATATCGCCGCTGCCAGATATAAGCAGAGAAGTGTTTTTATCCACCACCACAAGGAGAGACTCCAGCCTCCTGAGTATCCTATCTGTTCTCCAGTCCTTGGCCAGTTCGTAGGCGCTTTTAAGGACATTACCCTGGAACTCTTCCAGCTTCGCGTCAAATCGTTCCATCAGCGCAAAGGCGTCTGCGGTGGCACCTGCAAAGCCGACAATCACCTTATCGTGGTAGAGCCGGCGGATCTTCTTTGCATCGTGTTTGAGTATGGTGTTTGCCATGGACACCTGACCGTCCCCGCCTATGGCCACGACGCCGTCACGTCTTACGGACAATATTGTGGTTGAATTTAATACGCCGTCTTTTCGCATCTTGTTCTCCCGATACCGCACCATCCTTTATACCGTTCTATGAGAGGGATTTCAAATCCAAAACAATGGTGTGGCAAAATTACCTTTATAGGAAGTCTGCACGGGCAGAGATAAACTCTGCCCCCACAAAAAGACCGGGGATTGTCCCATTTATGGGCATCGTAGCAGTCCGATGGATAGGCAGCTACACCAGACGTGTTAGGTAAATCGGGCAGCTACAGGACATTTTGTGGGGATAGGGCCCGTCCCCGCCCGTTTGTCATTCTTCGGTCGCTTCACTCCATCAGAATGACAATTGTGTGTGGTTTCTCGGGCGTCTATTAACTGACCATGTTACTATTGTTGCACCGTAGGAGGCCATACACCCCTTTTGTGGTTGACCATCCGGTTGCACGGCATATAATATTTGATGAGTTTATTTTAAATGCGGCAAAATGCCTGGGCAATAATGCTTAATGATTTTTTCAGACCTTGGCGGCACCTTACTGAACCTACAACGAAGCAAAAAGCTGACCACCCTTGGAGTGACCAATCCCGTTATGGGCGAATCCCTGTGGATAAGAATACTTTATGACTTTGCGGCTAAATTCTATCCCTGGAAAAAGGCTATAGACCTCAAGTTTGAATCGGGAAAAGGTTTATCTGCTAAAACGCTGAAAAACCGAAAAGTGGCAACTTTACAATGAGAATATATCTGACAATTCTAGCCGCTACCACCGTGCTATTTCTTGTTTCCTGCGGCACACCTGGAAACATAGCCAGTCTGCAAAAGAGAGTTGGGGAAAACCCCGAGAATGCACAGGCTCACTATAATCTGGCGCTTGCCTACCTTAGAAGGGGGATTGAATGGGACGGACCGGAGGATATAGGCACGCCTACTATTGCCAGTAAGAGGCTGACCAAAAAGGCTAAGGAGGAATTTCAGAAAGCTGTAGAGCTTGACCCTAATCTTCCGGAACCCCATTACTGGCTTAAGGTTATATATAATTCTCTGGGAAAATACGAAGAGGCTGATAAAGAGTCAAATATATACACTGAATTAATAGCCCGGGAAAGAAAAACCCCTGAAAATTGAAACGCCTGCTCCCAATATTTCTTCTCTCTCAGTGCACCGTCCGCATCAGGCGGGAGGATAAAAAATTTCCTGTCTCCTTTGATAAGTATAAGGTGCATTTTTTGACGTTGTTACAGAGGGAAATGCACTCCTGAAAGAAGACAAATAATGAGATTAAAGAAGTTATTACCTGTAGCTGTAGGCGGCGGACTTGGCGGTCCTATACTGATATTTGTTTTAATTATGGCCTTTTACCCGAACTTGTTTGTAAGCGGCATCATTAAGAAAAAACTTGCGACAGAGTTCGGAGGAAAGGTAGAGGCAGGAAAGATCTTCTTCGGATGGAAAAGTGGCGTAGAAATATCAAATCTCTTCATAAAGGACGCGGAATACGAGCAGCCCCTCCTAAAGGCGGATAGTGTTCACCTCAAGTTTGCCATCCTTCCTTTTCTAAAAGATAAGCTGATTATCCAGCACCTGGTGGTGAACCATCCGGAGATGACAATTCACAGGGAAGTACCTGAGAACCAGAAGGAATCCAGACTGGATATTCCATCTAAATTAATGGCGGCGGGTAGCGTTATAGGCGCTTTGGCTGACTTCTCCGGGGACAGATATACCTTCACTGAAATATATGAGAACCTTCCTGACATAATAGAGGCTCATATCAATAACGGGACGTTTATATTTACCGACCTCGCCAGCGGACAATCAACAAAGCTAGAGACCTTCAACCTGACGTTGACTGGTTTGAGACCGGGAAGTACGGCCCGGATTAACGGCGAATGCGACATAATCGGTGGTGACGATAAGGACCATGCAGTTATATCAGGCTCTGTGCAAGGGTTTGATTCTGCAGGACTTACGCCTCTTGTGGGTGAGCTTGCTTTCAAGTCTGGGTTTGCAGACGTTCAGATTTTATTGAACCTGAGCGGACTAAACAAACCGGATTCTGAAATCATTGCGAGTGTAGTTAAGGTTGATTTCGGGAAGATACTGGCTAGGCTTGGTGCCGTACTGGCCCTACCAGATGACGTCAGGATAAGCGGGACTCTGGATTCGGAGGCCAAAGTCCGTGTTCAGCCTGAAGGCTCAATGCTTCTGAATGGAACGGCAAGCAGCAATAACCTGTATCTGCAAGCTATCAGTTTATCTGGTGAACCCATTCAAGCGGCCAAGGCCTCTGTGTCTTATGAAGTAGGAATAAACCACGGGGAGAGGCTTGTGAAGGTCCAAAGATTGGATTTGGGCATCGATGGTATAAACCTGGCCTTGTCAGGTGAGGTACATGCCGATGGTGCATTCAGTGCCAAGGTTCGCCTGTCAGCACCACTTGAAGAATTGATAGTCAAATTTAGAGATAAATATAGGTCTCTTGCCGGGGTGGTAATTACCGGAGACCTTACCGGCGATACTGAGATTCGGGGTATGTTTGGAGACACGACTACGTTAACGGGTGTCTCCAGGATTGCTGATTTGGACCTCGTGGTCGAGTCCATTCAGTACGACGACCAGGAGGTCACGGTAAAATACGCCCTCGATTACGACCAGAAGAATGGCCTGGTGAGCATTAGAACCGTCGAGATAGGTGATGGCATTCTTGTCATGAAGCTGGGACAATGCGCTGTCCAGCTCGGGGAAAACGGCTATTACCAGGGAGATCTGGACCTGTCAACTGATATACAAAAGGTTGGCAGACTGCTCAAGGCGCCGGAATTTCTCCAGCTGGAAGGCGTTGGTACGCTGTATTTGGATTTTAAAGGTCGTTTTACAAGCCCATTTTATGACGGCCTTAGGGTAAGCGGTACGCTGGGCGTTGACAAAGCGGTTTATGAGTCTTACAAGATCACCGAAATTTCAGTAGATGAGCTCACGGTTAAGGATAATCGTTTAGACGTTGTACTGAGCATGCTTGTGAACGGTGCTCCGGCCGGCGCAATGCTGGACCTGGACCTGGTTCAAAAGGTTGCGAACATCGAGAGATTGTTCATAAATTCTGATAAGGTGGATTTAGAACTGTCAGGCGCGGTTTCCGGTAACGGTCGAATCAAGTCTAAAATACACGCCACCGCACCGTTGGGAGACGTGAAAAACGTGTTCGTACAGAGGTATGCTTCCCTTGGCGGGTTGAACGCAGCCGGAGCCACCAGCAGTGATATAGAAATAGAGGGCACGATTGGGGATGTAGCCTTGTTGAACGGTTCAACGAGGATTGAGGCCCTGACCCTTGAATATGAAGATTATAGGTACTCTGATTCGGAGGTCACGCTGAAATACGCATTAGATTATAGTATCCCGGATGAGACCGTTCATATAAAAAATGGTAAAATTGTCTCCAATCTACTCAGCTCGGAACTGGAGGATGTCTCAATAACGCTAAGAGACAATGGGCTCTTCCAGGGCAAACTCGACCTCGACTGCAAGATGGAAGAGATGGCCGGCGTATACGGAGTGCCTGCGCCTTTTAAACTGAGAGGTACAGGTAAAGTAAACCTAGATTTTAATGGTCCCATTACAAAATCTTTTTATAAAGATATCAGTGCCAGCGGCTCTGTGGCTTTGGAGGAGGTTGCTTACGGCGGCCCGTGTGTTAAAATACAAATATCTAATATTACTTCAAAAGGCCTTACGGTCGAGAACAATTGCTTGAAGGCAAGACTGGCCATGCAACTCAATGGTGTTCCGGCGAATGCAGCGCTCGATGCAGACCTGGCCTTGGGTAGGGTCGGTGGCCCGTACATAAGGACAGAACTGCATGCATCACGGGTGCCTGTGACTTATACTATGGAAGGAGGGGATTTGAGCGGTCTCGTAACGTTAGATGTAAATGAGGCCGGAGCCGAGGGAGTGGGATGGAATGAAACATTCAGAAAGACTCTCGCTGCCAAAGGAGACGTAAAGGTGGAAGAAGGCGTAGTGTCGGCCACAGAAATACTCTCCACCGTATTCATGGGCCTTGCGGAGCCAGACGTAACACAGCATATTGAGCTAGTTACGTCGGATTTCAGCGTAAAAGACGAGAAGGTATATACAGAAGAGTTTTACATGAAAGGGGCGCCCTTTGACCTTACTCTGTCTGGTTGGATAGGGTTTGACAAACAGGTAGATTATGACGCCGTTGTACTTCTCTCAGGCAAGAAACATAAGGGCGTCCAAAAGGTGTTCAGGAAAGTGATTAAAGACTCTCCCATACCACTGAAGATTACCGGACAACTACCTGACCCAAAGATTCAATTTGTAGGTGACGCAAAGCTGAAAAGCATTTTAATAACGGAAAAAGTCCTTCAAGGAAATGAGGCCATTGTCAGAGGAACGCTCGGAGTACCCAAGAAGGCCATCGGAGTACCTACGGGGATTTTGAAAAAGACCTTTGGAGTTTTTAGCGGACCCAGTAAGGATTCCAAGGACTCCGAAGAGACTCCAGAAGGACCTGCAAATAACTCAAAGCAACCAGAGTAGGTACGCAATGTGTTCTGAAAGGACATAAAAAAACTCATAGAGAGCTGGATATTTTTGAGAATACCTTCTAATATAGGAAGTGGAATGTCATTACCTACATAGGTATTGCTTTTGTTATCATTCCGCACAAAGAAAAGCTGAATTTCTTGGACGCCGTTACAGAGGTTCCAGAGTAAAAAATGAGACTAAAAAAATTATTACCGGTTGCCGTTGGCGGCGGGCTTGGCGGCCCCATACTGATATTTGTCTTAATTATGGTCTTTTACCCAAACTTGTTGTTAAGCGGCATCATTAAGAAGAAACTTGAGACGGAATTTGGGGGAAAGGTCGAGGCGGAAAAGGTCTTCTTCGGATGGAAGAACGGCATAGAAATATCAAATCTCTTCATAAAGGATGAGAAACATGATAAGCCCATCCTTAAGGTGGACAGTGTTTATCTCAAGTTTGCCGTCATTCCCTTTCTAAAAGACAAACTGATCATCCAGCGGCTGGTAGTGAACCGCCCAGAGATGGTGATTTACAGGGGAGAACCTGACGGTCAGAAGGGGCCGAGCCTCGACGGTGCTCCTGAGTTAGAGCATACACGCAAGAGAGGCTCTGCCGGCTTTTCCAGGGGCAAACACACCTTTCCGGAAATAATAGAGGCCGTAATTAACAACGGGACGTTCATATTTACCGACCTCAGCAGCGGAGAATCAACAAAACTAGAGAACTTCAACGTCACACTGACCGGTCTGAGGCCTGGCGGCACTGTCCAGATTAACGGTGAATGCGACATAATCGGCGGCGGTGGCCAGGACCATGCGGTTATATCGGGTGACGCAAGTGGATTCGATTCGGCAGGGTTTACGGCCCTTGCCGGCAAGCTGGTTTTCAAGTCTGGGTTTGTGGATGCTCAGGCTGCGGTTGACATGAGCGGATTGACTAATCCCGGCACGAGAATTCTTGACGTTTCCCTTTATGGAGACATACAAAAGACAGCAAACAGGCTGAAGGCAGTACTCCTGCTTCCCAAAGACTCTGAGACAAGAGGCATAATAGATTCGAAGGCGTCCGCCGTCTCCCAGTCCGATGGGTCAATGGTCCTGGAAGGAAAGACATCCGCATCCGACCTATACCTCAAGCTCCCATTTTATCTTGTTGAACCCGTCAGCCTATCTCGGTCCACACTATCGTATCAAGTGGACATAAGCCCGATGGAAATGAACGCAGACATCAAGAAATTCGTGTTGAATGCCGATGATACGAATTTGGACCTCTCTGGCATTGTGTACAGCGACGGTACGGTGAATGCCGAAGTACATCTATCCGCACTGTTGGAGGAAGTAATGGTTAAACTTGCCTGTTTCTGTAAACCTTCCGATAAGGTAAATCTCGCCGGATACCTTACCAGTGATATGAACGTAAGCGGCATATTAGGGAAGACAGTCACCTTAAAGGGCGCCTCCAGGATTAAAGACCTGGGCCTTGAATTTAAGTCGCACAGATATACCGACCCGGAGGTCAAGATTTATCATGACCTGGATTATGACCAGGAGAATGCCGCCATAGGAATAAAAAAGATGGAAAGCACACTCGGCCTTCTTGCTCTGAACCTGACGCAGGGATTGGTCAAACTGGGTGAGAACGGGCATTACCAGGGCAAATTGAACCTGATAAGTGATATGGAAGAGGTTAACAAGTTCCTCGATTTACCTAAAACTATCAGCTTGAAGAAAACTGGGACGGTTAACTTGGATTTTAAAGGCTACATTACACATCCCTTTTATAACAACCTTACTGCCCGCGGCACAATTGGCGTAGACGAAGTCATCTATGAGAATTACGCGGTCACCGATATAAAAGTAAAAAACCTTACACTTGAGAATAACCGCTTAAACACCAGCTTAGACATGTTGGTAAACGGAGTTCCGGCTAATGCCGTTTTTAATGCAAACCTGGCCGATGGACCTCATATAGAGGCTGAGCTCCATGCTGCAAACGTACCTGTAACTCAGGTTCTCGAAAGAGGCACTATCAGTGGACTGGTTACCCTGAACATAAATAAGGCCCAGGGTAAAGGTATTGACTGGGACAAAAGACTTAAAAAGACGCTTACTGCTACCGGAGATATAAAGTTGGAAAATGGCAGCCTCTCCTCAAGCAAACTGGTCGTCTCTCTTCTAAAGCACTTTGGCCAGCAGGGCAATGCCTATAATATTGAATCCCTTACAACGGACTTCGACGTACACGACCAGACCCTATACACCCCAAAATCACAGAAATTTATGGTTGTCGGGGCCCCCTTTGACATGGAGCTCTCCGGCTCGATGGGTTTTAACGGGCAGTTGGATTATCTGGCCACCGTTTTTATCCCAAAGGAGAATGTGGGGAAGGACCTTCAAGCTATATTTGGGGCAATGCAAAATGACCCAAAGATAACCCTAAAGATTACCGGTAACCTATCTGAACCGAAGGTTGGGATTGCGGGCGATGCAATGTTGGAGAATCTTCTGGACGTAAAACAGACTTTTAAGGATGTGGAGAGCATCTTCAAGGACATCTTCAAATAGAGACTTCTGAAAAAGTTCCCCAATACCATTTGTCATTCTGAGCGAAGCGAAGTCATGCCAAAGGTCGTGCCGGAGGCAGATCCGCCTACGGCGTGACAGATGCGCCTTTGGCACACAAAAAATTCTTCGTCTACCTTCGGCGGACTCAGTATGACATTTTTGGGTCTTGCAGAGGTCTCAAATAGAAAAGAAATGGGACGGCATGAACTGGCTGGACGTTATCTTTGTTGTGTTTCTATGTACTGCCGCAGGACTTGGTTTCATGAGTGGATTTGTGTGGCAGATATACGGCCTCTTTTGCCTGGTTCTATCATACTTTGCCGCACTGCTTTTATACGACTCCGTGTCCAGGCCGTTTGAGGAAGGCGTCGGGTCCGGTACCGCAAAAACTGTGGGATATGCCTCGATATTCGGTGCGGTATTTATAATAAGCTACGGTCTGGGCGTTTTAATAAGAAGGCTTTTATGCCTTAGACCCGGCGTAATCGGCAGGGTATTGGGCGCGTTACTGGGATTCTGCCAGGCGGCGCTCGTCTGTGGCGTGGTTGCAGTAGTCTTGGTGGACTATAGCAGCGGTAGTGTGGGGCAAATGGCCGAGTCCTCAAGGGTTGTTACTGCCTTTGCGAAGGGTGCCCGCTTTCTGACCGTTATTATACCCGGGGACATTAAGGGTGGAGTTGAGACCGTTAAGGAGAAGTCGAGGGAGGCCGTTGAATCCGCCAAGGAAAAGATGGGAAATGTAGGACTGGAGGATATTAAAGAGGGGATTAAGGCCGCTAAGGATAGGTCGGAAGAAGTCATCAAGAGTGCGGCAGAAAAGATTGAAGGAGGGAAGACCGAGGGTGAAGGGGAAGGTGCACAGAAGGGAAAATGATACCGTCGCTACCGTAACTACCCCGCTTGGCGAAGGCGGTATAGGTGTAATTCAGCTCTCCGGTCCAAGGGCGCTCGAAACGGTGAGTGAAATTTTTAAGGGCAAGAAGGATAGAAACATCTGCCGTGCGTCGAGCGGTGAGCTGTTCTACGGCATTGTGGTAGACCGCGCAGCCTCTGTGTTGATAGACGAGGTGATAATTTGTGTCTGGAGGTCTAAGGAGAGTTTTACGGGGGAGGACCTTGTAGAGATAAACTGCCACGGCGGTCCTAGGGCAGTAAGAAATACGCTACACGCTATTACCGAGGCTGGGGCTAGGGAGGTCGACTGGAACGAATTCTTGGGGCGCGGATTCAAGAATGCCAGAATGGATTTAACCCAAGTAGAGGCACAGCAGGCGCTTGTCCACGCAAAAACACGGCTGTCTGTTAAAACCTTTCTGGCACAACATCAGGGGCTTCTCTCTAGGCGTATTTCCAGTCTTGAGACCGATATAAATACTATTATGGGCGCGGCCAATGCCAGCCTTGTCCGTAGACTTCCGCAAGAAGATGTATCAAACAAACTAACCCTGCTTCTTAACGGCCTTGACGAACTTCTGAACTCAAGCGCCTTTGGACTGGCACTATCATCCCCGCAGAGGATGTCTATCGCCGGTCTACCCAATGTAGGAAAATCCACCCTATTTAATGCGCTCCTGGGAGAGGAACGGGCCATTGTGCATACTGTGCCCGGAACGACCAGGGATTACATCACCGAATACTTTTCAGTCCGCGGCATACCTTTTGAACTGGTTGATTGTGCGGGGCTTAGAGAGACGGACGACCATGTTGAGAGAATGGGCGTAGAGCGGGCGCGCGACCTACACAAACGTGTTGATAAGATAATACTGGTGCTGGACGGCTCAAAGGAGGTGCCCGAGGAAGAATGGTCTCTTATACAGGAACTTAGTCTTGACCTTGGTAAAAAGAAGTTCATACTTGTTATTAACAAAACAGACCTTGGTATTATGCTGGACGTAGATAGACTCAAGACGATGTTTGAGCAACCCATCTGCCTTGTATCTGCGCTCAATGGTCTGGGACTGGAGTCTCTTGAGAAAGGGCTGATCGGAGAATTCTTGCCGTATATAGATTGCTATGAGAACAAACACCAGCCAATACCTGTAGTATTCACAAAGAGACAACAATCCGTACTCTTGCATGCACGGGAAGCAGTTAGAGAGGTTTCGAGGCTGTATACTGAGAAGGGAATGTTTGACAAAAAGGCCCTGGGTCTAATCGGGAATAAACTGAGAGAGCTTCGCCACGGTGACGGAAATAAAGTCACCCAAAAAACTTCACAAGAAACCACATGCGCACTGGGTACGAAAGGCTAATGCATTGTTTGCCCGTGAGTTCCATTGTCTTTATAGGGACACAGGGAGGGCGCTGTGAGTATCCAGGTAAAGGCGTCAAAGAAGCTTGGGTATCTAATCCTGAACTATATACTAGGCGTGAATGTCCCTGAGGAAAGCCCCTTGGGCAATATGTTTTCTCAGGACATCGCCGACAGGCTGGACCGGGCCCAGAGGCTGAGGCACTTCAAACACGTCATGGAACGGCTGCTCAGGCACGGAGAGGCAGGGGCATGGGCCGAGATAGACGTTGCATCAAGGTTAAAGGGCGCCGGCCACTACGTGGAATTCTCCTCCCCAAAGTCACCTGAAACAAACCCCGACCTTACAGCCAGAGTTAAGAGAGACAAGATATTCTTTGAGGTGATTTACCTCCAGGCCCCCACAGGCGGCGGCAGGCGCCTTTCAGAGACAAACAGGGTGGTAAGGGCCGTAGATAATAAAACGAAACAACTGCCGGATTATCACAGGGGCGTAATAGTAGTCTACAACCAGGACATTCCCACCAATGACCTCTCTATAAAATTGGTCAAGGAAATAAAGAAGAAGATTGCCAAGTTCCCGAACATCATGGCAGTAGCTGTAGTGAAACCCCTCTTCAAACGCGGCGGCGCCAGCAAGATAGACCTGAAGAAGACCTATGTGCTGTCCAGACAGGTCTTTAGAGGTGTGTATTCCAGACATACGTTGATGATTAAAGGCAAGGACAGCGACACCAAACTGTTCAAGTCCGTAAGAGATGCCGTCTGCCGCAGGTTTTAGCCTGTTTGTGGTGTCAACGAACATAAAGTTCGTTGTCTACCGAAATAAGTTTTATGTAGGGGCGGGCCTTGCGCCTGCCCAAAGGCAGACAACGAGGTTTATCTCGTTGACACGATTACCGTGTAGGGCTTGCCTCCCTATCCCTTCAACAGCGGCCAGCCCTGTTTTTCTCTCAATTTTAAATACCCTTCGGCGCAGCGTCTGGCCAGGTTCCTGACCCTTGCTATATACCGTGTGCGCTGGGCAACGCCGATGGCCTTTCTGGCGTCCAGGACGTTGAAGGTGTGAGAGCACTTCAGTACGTAATCGTAGGCGGGCAAGACAAGGTCCTTATCCAGGAGTCTCTTGGCCTCCTGTTCGTACGTGTCGAATAGCTTCAGATGCATCTGGACGTCCGCCTCTTCAAAGTTGTAGGTGGAAAACTCCACCTCGTCCTCGTGGTGGACATCCCCATAGGTAAGGCCGTCGGACCACGTCAGGTCAAAGACCGACTCCTTCTTCTGGATGAACATCGCTATCCTCTCAAGCCCGTAGGTGAGTTCCAGCGATATCGGCTCAAGCTCTATCCCGCCAACCTGCTGAAAATAGGTGAACTGGGTTATTTCGAGTCCGTCCAGCCAGACCTCCCAGCCAAGTCCCGTCGCCCCGAGGGTGGGTGACTCCCAGTCGTCCTCCACAAAGCGCACGTCATGGCCCACCAGGTCTATCCCCAACTCCTTCAAACTATCCAGGTATACCTGTTGTGAGTCATCCGGTGCGGGCTTGAGAATGACCTGGAACTGGTAATAGTGCTGAAGCCGATTGGGATTATCGCCGTAGCGGCCGTCCGTCGGTCTTCGGGAGGGTTCCACGTAGGCCGCCCTCCAGGGCTCCGGACCCAGGGACCTTAAAAAGGTGGCAGGGTTGAATGTCCCGGCGCCCACCTCAATGTCGTAGGGCTGCATCAGCAGGCACCCGCGCTCAGCCCAGTAGTTCTGGAGCTTGAGGATGATTTCCTGAAAGTTTAGGGGCTTTTTACTTTCTCGCACACTCATCCACCTTGCCTTGTATGACCTCTATAGTATGGGGTATGGCGGGTAATATCACCCGCAGGCACTCCTCCACCGCCTTTGGACTCCCTGGCAGGTTCACGATAAGGCACTGTCCCGCTACTCCTGCAACGGCTCGCGTGCCCATGGCCCTGGGTGTAAACCGGAGACTCTCCATGCGCATGGCCTCGGCGTAGCCTGGAAGTTCTTTTTCTATTACTGCGCGGGTCGCTTCCGGTGTGACGTCTCTCGGCGCAACACCCGTACCGCCCGTCGTAAGGATAAGATTGACTTTATCCTTCCATTTATTGAGCCTTTCTATGATAATATCCTTCTCGTCGGGTATTACGTCATAGAGTGTAATGTCGGCGCCGATCCCTTCGAGAATCTCCCTTATAACCTGCCCGCTCTTATCCTCCCTTTCGCCGCGAGAACCTTTGTCACTCATGGTTAGAATGGCTGCCTTTATCGGGACCGCGGTTTGATTATGGTGGTGATGGTCGTGGCGTTCGTGTTGATGTTTATGTGAGCTCAAAATACCCTCCATACAGCTTAGCAACGTAGGGGTTCAAAAATTTGAACCCCTAACGCAAGTCGAGCAAGCTCGACCACTACAACTTAAAATGGCAATTAAATTGAGTTTTTCATAGGTCTCAGACTTTCTCAGGCTCCCAGATTTCTAATCAAGTATCTTTATCTCATCACCCAGCCGTACTATGCCTCCGGCACGTACCGTACCAAAGATGCCCTCTCTGGGCATTATACAGTCTCCGGCCGTATAATATATGGCACAACGGTCATGACATTCTTTGCCGATCTGGGTTATTTCGAGCAGGGCATCCTTGCCCACCTTGAGTCTGGTTCCAAGGCGAAGTCTCTTAAGTTCAAGACCTTCAGTGACAATGTTTTCACCGAAATCACCTGAGTCTATGTCAAGACCCTTTTCTTTCATTACGTTAGCGCTTTCCAGCGCCAAGAGACTTACCTGGCGGTGACCGGGTCCGGCATGGGCATCCCCCTCGACGCCGTAATCCTTAATCAGCTTTACCTCGCCGACGTCTTCCTTCTGGGTGCCCTTCTTCTCACTAATGCATACGGCCACAACCCTGCCAACCTTGCTCTCTTTTGTCACGCTGCACTTCTTTCCATAAAAAATACCTGCAAACGGAATATATCACGAATGTACAGTAAAGGTCAAGCTGGGAAGCTGTAGCACGGATAAACTGAAGGGGCGACAGACAAATTGAGTTTGACTGTAGGTTCTATTGATGTATACTTTAACAAGATGCAGAACTGGAAAAGATGTTGTTTTGTGGGCAGCAACACTGCCCATGTGCACAGATTCGCTTCAGTCTAAGTCGTAATATTATGGTGGTTTATATTCACAGGGCAGCAGCCTTTTGGGTCTTTGGCCGCTGCCTTTAATTTTGCGTCTCATATTATTTCATGTTATTATTCTGATATGGCTAAAGAACCGCTTAATGATACCAAGGTGTTAATCGCAGACAACCTGCCAGGCGTGTGTGATGATATTCTTAAGAGGGCGGGTATAAAGGTTGAGAAGAGGCCCGGCCTCTCACCTGATGAACTCAAAAAGAAGATCAAGGACTACGAAGGGGTAATTGTCCGCAGCGAGGCTAAGTTGACGGGTGACGTCCTTAGTTCTGCCGTTAAACTGCGCGCCATATGCAGGGCCGGCGTAGGAATAGATAATGTAGACGTACCGAGCGCCACCAAGAAGGGCATAGTGGTGATGAACACCCCCGAGGGCAACTCGATTTCGACCGCTGAGCATACCATCGGGTTCATATTTGCCCTTGCCAGAAAATTGTCTCAGGCACACCAGTCGCTTAAGTCGGGCCAGTGGGAACGCAAGAAATTTGTAGGCGTACAGATTTCCGGAAAGACCCTTGGCATCATTGGTATGGGCCGTATCGGGCGAGAAGTGGCAAAGCGTGCGGCAGCGCTTGGACTGAAGGTGGTTGCCTACGATCCGTACATCCTGCCTGAGATAGCGGAGCAGTATCCCGTACATAAGGCAAACAAGCTGGAGGACTTGCTGAAACAATCCGATTTTGTAACAGTCCATGTGCCCCTTAACAATTCCACCAGGAACATGATAACAAAAAGAGAATTTGACGTTATGAAGAAAGGGGTGTCGCTAATAAATTGTGCCAGAGGTGGGATAGTGTCGGAAAAGGACCTTTACGATGCGCTGGTTTCAGGTAAAGTGTCCGGTGCCGCACTGGACGTATTCGAAGAAGAACCGCCCAAGGGGAACAAACTGCTTGAGTTAGAACAGGTTATAGCCACACCGCACCTCGGCGCACAGACCCGCGAGGCGCAAGAGGCGGTTGCGGTAGAGGCCGCCGAACAGATGGTTGACGCACTCTCCGGCAGAGGGTTCCGCAATACCATTAATCTGCCCGTCAGCAGCCTTGAGGAGTTTAACCAGCTCCGCCCGTTTATGGACTTTACCGAGAGGATGGGTTCGTTCCTCATGCAGTTGACGGATTGCGGGGTGCGTTCCGTTACGCTTATATATGCCGGCGACATTGCCAAAAAGAATACCCGACTTGTAACGGACAGTTTTCTCGTAGGGCTGCTCAAGCCTTGTATGGATGAAGGGGCCAACCTGGTGAGCGCACCAATCCTGGCCATGGAAAAAGGCATGGAGGTATCGGTAACTACCAGCAGCACCTGCGGGAACTTCACCAACCTGATCACGGCAAGGGTAAAGACGGATAGGACGGAAAGCTTTGTAACCGGCGCCATCTTTGACAGGGGTGATGCAAGGGTAGTCAGCATTGACGGCTACAACGTAGAGGCCATACTTGAAGGTACGATGCTGGTGGTTATGGCCCAAGACCGACCCGGACTTATCGGCAGTATCGGCACCCTCTTGGGTGACCGAAACATCAATATAGCAAGGATGACCTTCGGCAGGAGAGACATTGCCGGTAAGACCATATCCATATTGATAATAAACGTGGACGGCCCGGTCTCAACGGATTTAACAAAAGAGATAGAAGGCCTTAAGAGCGTAGACTCCGCCAAGCTGGTGCATCTGTCTTAAACCCCGAGTTTCAGCCGTTCTGCTTCGAATTCAGGGAGGCCGGCCTCAATAATCTTCCTTGAGGCGCTCTCAATATCATATTCAAGTCGTCTGAACCTTATCAGTTCCTCTTCCGTATCGTAAAGTGCGTAGCAGGCCCAGGGGTTTCCGTCCCTGGGCTGACCGACACTTCCCACGTTAACTATCGCCAGCTCAGTATTCTTTAAATCCACCTCCCCTTTGGTTTCTGCGCGTATCTTACCGTTCTTAAGGATTGCAACTGGGACGTGGGAGTGGCCTATAAAGCAGATGCGGGTACGAAGTATGGCAAAACAGCGTTCTGCGTCCTCATACGTCTGGAGATAATAAAACTGCTCAGGTTCATATAAAGTGCCGTGCACCAGCGTGATACCTTCTTCCTCTAGCTCTCTGACCAGAGGGAGACTAGACAAGAAAACCTTATCTTCTTTGCTTAGATGTTCCCTGGTCCACAGCACTGCCTCCTTCGCATGGGGATTGAAGTAGCTTACGTCCATCTTTCCTATGGCAGCGTAGTCGTGGTTGCCTGCTACTATGGCATCGGTTACGTTCCTTACAGCGGCAAGACACCCGCTGGGTTCTGCAGCATAGCCTACGACATCACCGACACTAAGCACTCTACCGGCCCCTTCTTTTTCAATGTCTTTCAGAACGGTATCCAGGGCCTCAAAATTGCTGTGTATGTCACCCAGCACGGCGTACAGCAGTGGTTTTTCTCCTCGGAGAGTTAACTATCGGTCTACCCGAATATTATTATAAAACGCAGGACGGAGACCCGGTACTACAAAGACAGTGTGGTGTCCAATCTCTAAATCGGGCGGTTCATCCATGGCAAGATATGTGCAAATCGGTTACTATTCCGTGCTGGAGATGTAACTCATTCGCAGGTCGTAAAGCACGTCTTCAAGATACTTCCTTTCCTCCTCCGTTAGATTACCCTCAGTCTTTTCTTTTATCATGCTGAGCGTATCTATGGTGTATCTTGCCTGGTCCAGGTTCTTTTCCGTCTTTTTAGTGATGGGGTTTTCGAACTGTCCAAGGGTGATCAGGGTCTGGGTGGCAAGGCCGGAGATAAAGAGTATAAAACTGGGAGGCGGGATCGGAGGGTGTTTTCCTCCCTTTTTCGGTTCTTTCTCTCTTTCTTGTTGGATGTGTTTCTTCCAGTCCTCGTCTACTATCTTTTTTTCTTCCGGCATCTCCTATCTCCAGTCGGCGTTTTTATTTATTAATTATAGCTCACAGTTGATACACTGCCGCGGATTAGATGCAAATCCCAAAGAAATTCATTAATTACACGGCCAATTGCCTGCTTGGTTTCTCTGCCTCCTTAACCTCGGCGCCAGAAAGTGCCGCCCTGATGAAATCCCTGAAGAGTGGATGAGCCTTAATAGGTTTGGATTTGAACTCAGGGTGGAACTGTACCGAGACAAACCACGGATGGTCCCTTAGCTCCATTATCTCTACCAGTTCTTCGTTTCGAGAAAGCCCACTGAAGATCATCCCCTTTGAGATAAACAGTTCTTTGTAGGCATTGTTGAACTCGTACCGGTGTCTGTGTCTCTCGGATACCTCGTCCTTGCCGTATGCGGTGTGTGCCTTGGTACCCGGCTTTAGTATGCACGGTTGTGCCCCGAGCCTCATGGTGCCCCCAAGCTTTTCTATTTTCTTTTGTTCCTCGAGGAGGTATATGACGGGGTTTTGGGTGGACTTGTCAAACTCCGTACTGTTTGCATCCCTTAGTCCACAAACGTTTCTGGCAAATTCGATGGCGGCACAGTGCAGTCCCAGACACAGTCCAAGATAGGGTATCTCTTTTTCCCGTGCGTACTTGACGGCAGAGACCTTACCCCCTATGCCACGTTCTCCAAAGCCGCCCGGCACGAGGATTCCACTCACGCCTTTCAGACATTTCTCAGGACCCTCTTTCTCTACGTTCTCGGCCTCTATACGCCGCACGTTTAACTTGGTGTTATTTGCGATGCCGGCGTGGGTAAGGGCTTCATAGATAGATTCATAGGCGGACTGATGTGTTATGTATTTTCCTACCATCGCTATCTCAGTAGATGACTGAGGGTTCTTTAGTGTCTCCAGCATCCGTTCCCACTCTTGCAGGTTGTCGCCGTCTGCCCGCAGCCCCAGTTTCCTCACGATAATCTCATCAAGGCCTTGTTTCTTCAATAAGATGGGTATGTCGTATAGATACGGCTTGACGTCCGTCTCCTCTATAACGGCCTCTTTTTCTACGCTGCAAAATAACGCTATCTTGTTTCTGATATCCTGTGTGAGTGGCTTCTCGGTCCTGCAGATAAGTATGTCCGGCTGGATACCGGCCTGTCTCAGGATGCCAACGCCGTGCTGTGTGGGTTTTGTCTTCATCTCGTCAGCGGCCCTGAGATAAGGTATCAGCGTGAGGTGTATAAACAGGACGTTCTCCCTGCCTATTTCCTGCCCGAACTGCCTGATGGCCTCGAGGAATGGCTGGCTCTCGATGTCGCCCACGATTCCCCCTATCTCGGAGATGACCACGTCCACACCGGGGGTAGCTACTTTCCTTATACCGTTTTTTATCTCGTTTGTTATGTGGGGTACTATCTGAACGGTCTTACCCAGATAATCGCCCCTCCTCTCTTTTGTTATGACGGAGTGGTAAATAGAGCCGGTGGTGAGGTTGCAGTTCCTATTCGTAACGGCACTGGTAAACCTCTCGTAGTGTCCAAGGTCGAGATCTGTTTCGGCGCCATCTTCGGTAACGTAGACCTCACCGTGTTCAAAGGGACTCATGGTGCCGGGGTCTACGTTTACATAGGGGTCAAACTTCTGCAAATTTATCTTGAGTCCCCTGCTCTCGAGAAGGAGTCCTATCGAGGCGCAGTTAAGACCTTTTCCCAGAGATGAAACCACTCCGCCTGTAACAAATATGTGCTTGGCCATGTATCTTTTTATATTACGAATTCATGTATCTGTCAAGAAATGCCCTAAAATCTTCAGGTGTATCTATCCCGTGACATCTGTGAGGTGTGACAGACACCCTGATTTTGTATCCGTTTGATATTACCCGCAGCTGTTCCAGGCTCTCTGCCTTCTCGAGCTCCGTCGGGGGGAGGGAAACATACTTCATCAAGAAATCCCTCCTATACGCATATATCCCCAGATGTTTAAAGAAAATTCCCCGGTCGGATACGTCCGCTTCAAAATTACTGCTGTAAGGGATGGGAGACCTGGAGAAATAGAGGGCGTAACCGTTATTGTCCATGACTACCTTGACTGCGTGTGGGTTATTGAGCTCGTTTCGAGATATGATGGGGTTCGCCAAAGTGGACATTACGGTCTTAGGGTCATTTATTAGGGCGGCGACCACGGTATCAACCATGTCAGGTCTCACCTCCGGCTCGTCACCCTGAACGTTTACAATGATGTCTATGTCCGAGTCAAGGTCTTTTACCACTTCAGCCACTCGCTCAGTTCCGGAATTGTGACTTGGGGACGTCATTTTGGCGCACCCTCCGAAACCTTTTACCACGTCGTAGATACGTTGGTCATCGGTTGCAACTACGACACCTTCTATCCTTTTTGCCTCCTTTGTTCTGGAATAGACATGCTCGATAATATATTTCCCGGTGACAGCCTTTGCCTCGGGCAGTATACACTTGCCTGGAAGCCTTGTAGAGCCGTATCTTGCTGGTATAACGGCATAGGCCTTCATGCCGACACATGCTATCAACTGTCGGACAGCGTGTCAACACCTCATCCTTTTATAACGCCAAGCGGTTTCAATTGTACAACCTTCCGGGCGATTCCTGCGTTATGTACGACGTCCACCACCTCAGTAACATCCTTGTACGCCTCGGGTATCTCCTCAGCCAGTGTGCGCCATCCAGAGGCCTTGACGATTACGCCCAGGTCCTGCATCGCCTTTACAATATTCTTGCCCCCTACCGTCTTGGACGCCCTGCTCCGGCTCATCAGCCTCCCCGCACCGTGACAGCTTGATGCAAAGGTCTCCGCCCCTGCCGCTTCAGTACCTACCAGTACGTAGGAATTCCGGCCCATATCGCCGGGAATGAGTACCGGCTGCCCTATGGTCTTATAGGCCTCCGGGGTCTGTGGATGCCCCGGTGGCAGGGCCCTGGTTGCGCCCTTTCTGTGGATGCACAGCCTCTTTTGTCTGCCATTGACCATATGGTCCTCAAACTTGGCGATGTTGTGGCACACGTCATATATGAGGTCGAGTCCCAGTTTCTCAGGCGATTTGCCAAGCACGCTGGAAAAACTTTCCCGTACCCAGTGGGTAATCATCTGCCTGTTGGCAAATGCGAAGTTTGCGGCACAGGCCATTGCCGCAAAATAGCGCCTGCCCTCCTCGGAGTCCAGCGGTGCACAGCAAAGCTGCCGGTCGGCAAGCTCTATACCGTATTTTCTCGCCGCCGCTATCATCACCCCAATGAAGTCGTCGCAGACCTGGTAGCCAAGACCTCTGGAACCTGTGTGTACCTGGATGGCAATGCCTCCCTGTTCCAGACCCAAACCTCCGGCAAGTTCTTCGTCGTACACCTCGGATATAAGGTCAACCTCCACAAAATGGTTTCCGGAGCCGAGGGTCCCAACCTGTGCCCTGCCCCTTTCCAAGGCCCTCTGTGAGACCTCAGCAGGGTCTGCTCCTTTTATGCAGCCTCCCTCTTCAATGTGGTCAATGTCCTTCTGCCAGCCGTAGCCCTTCGACACGGCCCAGCGTGCCCCACTCTTGAGCAGGGACTCAAGCTCGTGGATGCTCAGCTTCAGGTCTTTTCTGTGTGAACCCACGCCCGTGGGGATGTTGTCAAAGAGGGTATTGACCAGTTCCCTCATCAGCCCCGATACCTCCTCGCGTCTAAGGTTTGAGCGGATTACCCTGACACCGCAGTTTATGTCGTATCCCACACCGCCGGGAGAGATTACTCCCGTCTCATCGAAGGCCGCCACGCCCCCAATGGGAAATCCGTAGCCCTCGTGGATATCCGGCATGGCTAGCGACGCCTTGACTATACCGGGCAGTGTCGCCACGTTTGCCACCTGCTGCAGGCTCTGGTCATCCTTTATGTCCCTTATTATCTTGTCGTTGGCGTAGATGATACCGTCTACCCTCATGTTGCCTTCTCTTGGCACCTTGAACCGGTACTCGTCCACCTGTACAATCTTAGGTGTAAATTCATTAACCATATATCACCATCTCTTTCCCGTCGGTAGGGGCATCCGCCTAAGGCGGACAATGTGCCCCTATAAATTAAAGGTCAACGATTACCCTTGCATGCCACCTGTTGGGTCCCTTTACCACTTCAATGCGGTGATAAGTAACGGCTTTAAGAGGCGTCAGGATGACATGGCGACCGGAACTGAATTTTTCGCCGTAGGCCGACGCCCTAAGTTCACCTGTGGAGAATCCCTTTACCTTGAATCTTTTGAAGAGTAAGTCCTCTACTTCATTGAGGTAAAGCAGTTCGTTCAGCCATCTTACCAGGAGCTGCTCATAATCTATATCTGTTTTTGTCCTGTCCGTTTCTATTTGTATGCATATGGGTCTTTCTATACTTTCCTTTACCCTGGAAAGGTCCGTATAGACGTCAAAAAGGGCGTAGGCCGCATTCTCGAACAACTCTTCCACGTCCTTACCGTATGCCACATAGGCAAGGTCTGCCGTGTGCTCAATTAAAGTATATCTCTTATCAGTCAACGTTTTCATCCCATCTCTATTATATCGCACTATCAGGGCTGTCCTTAACAGTACGAAAGCCCCACAGTTTCTCGCCACCTTCTCACTGGCAGAGGCATTTCAAAATACTCGTCAGCATCTAAAAGACAGGGGCGCAGCCCGGCCTTTGGCTGCACCCCTATACAAACCATTTAAGCGGATCTTGCGACATCAAGTGGACAAAGATATATCGAATAAAAGCTGTACTTCTAATCACCTTCCCCAGGTTCCGTGGGACGCCAACGGCCGGTGAAGAGAAGCGCTAACACTTCTATAATCCTATCCATTACTTCTTCAAATCTTTTCATCTTGGGCACCTCCCGTAAATGACCTTAAGGGATGTGTGCCTCTATATACCTTATAGCCCCTATGCAACCCCACGGTCAACAAAAATGCACGTGCTGATTAAGGCACCCGATGCTGCAAGCAGTTGACATCTAGATGTTTCCGCATATATTATGTGATGACGTTATTTGAAAACAAACGACTCTGGGACTGGCTACATGGAAATCATCTCACTGCTTCTATCTACAATCATCCTGAGACCTTATGTGTTTATGCTTCTCCTGATGCATTTAATCTCCGGGGGGCTTCAACTGGGGCCGAGGAGGATTGTTGTATTTACGCTGCTGGGCTATTGGATAGCATTCGCCTCAGAGTATTCGTCCACCAGGGTCGGCATCCCCTACGGTATGTACATCTACACCGGTGCAACACACGGTAAGGAATTGTATATCTCCAACGTACCGTTTATGGATTCCCTGTCGTATGCCTTCCTTGCCTACTTCAGCTACTCACTGGCCATATTGGTCACATCGCAACTTTACAGGAACGGGTTCGACGTACAGTTGGTTAGAGATAAAGAACGCTGGCGCTCAAGCGGGGTTCTGATACTTGCCGCAATATTTATGGTTATCCAGGACATAGTTGTGGATCCCGTAGCGCTCAGGGGATCGGCGTGGTTCCTGGGTCAGATATTTTATTATCCTGATGCCGGGATATATTTCGGCGTGCCGCTGTCAAATTTTTTCGGATGGCTGGTGGTTGCCCTCGCCATCATCTATTCATTTCAAAGATTTGACAGGCTAGTTGACGGATGGCCGGGTTTTAGGGACGAAGGAAGCCGCTATGCCCCTGGTAAGGCCGTGTTGGGGACTTGCTGCTATTTCGCCACCATGCTATTTAATCTCTTTATAACATTTTACATCGGGGAGTATCTGTTGGGCCTGGTGAGCCTGGTAATAGTGGTTATACTACTCTATATCGTTCGCGCATGTATCCTTGTGGCAATACGTGTAGACAGGAGCGAGTTGGAAAGAATTGCTGCATCCTCTGCCCCACTATGAGACCTCTATACAATTCTGTATCACTGTCATTCTGAGTTTTTGTAGGGGCGTATTGCAATACGCTCCTACAGGCTAACGGATTTTTGCAGAGCTATCCGGTTATTGTTTCTCTCCTATAACCAGACCAGAATCTTTGTCCAGTCGTACGGCCCTTGGTCTCTTGAAGCCGGCCTTCAGCAGCCACGTCTCAAGGTCTTTCTTGCCATAAGACGCACCCTCGCACGTACCAAGTAACATGCAGAGGCTGAAAAGCGCAGGAAATAGAGGGCCTGCCCCGGAGCTATCCAAAAGAAAATCGTGTATCACCACCTTGCCACCGGATTCAAGGGCCTCGTAACATTTCTTCAATATGCCGATGTTCGTCTCCGGCGCATAGATATGCACCAGGTTTGACACAAACACAACATCATATTCTTCATGACCTAGACCAACCTCCAGACAGTTCCCCACCCTGGTTAAAACCCGGTCTTCCAGCCCGGCCTCTTTTATGCAGCGTTTCGCTACCTCAATGTTGTCTGCCAGGTCGAAGACGGTTGCGGTAAGTCCGGGGTTTGCCCTGACAAATTCAATGGAGTAAACGCCAGGCCCGCCACCCAAATCGAGCAGATTCTTAAACGATTTCAGACTAAATTTTTTAACGATTAACCGCACCTTCTTAGTGCCGCTGCTGTGCATGGATGCCATGAAGTCTTCTAACCGTTTAGGGTCTGTTACGGTATCCCCTACCACGGATTTGCCCGTGCGCACGGCCTCCTGCAGCCTTGCCCACCTGTCCCAAAGGTTGTGCATGTGATGGATTCGTTCGCCCTGATAGAGTGGTCTCCCCCGAACGAGATATTCCGACGTGTACGCCTTATTCTCGTATTTTCCGTTTGTCTCCTTCAGGAGTCCAAGCGAGACCAGGGCATTTAGAAGCATCTCTGTAGCCCTAGGATTTGTCCCTAGTTCTTGGGCAGTTTCAATAGACGACTTTGAGCGTTCGGTCAGGAGATCGAACACACCGAGTTCCACCCCCGCAAAGATTACCTGCGACTTCCAATAGGCCCAGCTAAGCTCTTCTATATGATCGAGCATCTTCATTTGGGGTATCGTTAAGGGTCTTTATATGCGGACCTTATGTCGTTTAAGAATTCATCACGCATGCCTCTGGCTTTCGAAGGATTGCGTATCGCCTCTCCGTCTTCGAAAGCGGTAAGGATTCGGTCATAGGCATCAATCACCGCCTGATTAATCTTCGCCAGCCTCCCATTTGCAACAGTAGTGGTACATGCATCGGCTTCGTCCGGCTGGAGCATGTCCAATACCCCGCGGCATAGGCTTATTGCTGCTTTTGAAAAGGAGGTTACCTTCGGGTCGTTGAACTCGCAAAATGCCTCGTAACCGGTAACAGGGTCTAATTTTGTATCCGGTTTATTACACACCAAGCGGAAGTCAGGCGTACCTTGGAAAAAGGTCTGTCTGTGGTGCAAAATGTGGGCGGTTACTGCAGGCGTGTGCAGAAGTCTAAGCTTCTTTAAAAATTCAAAGTTCTCTCTGATGTCCGAGAGACGAGAATCAGGTTCAAACATAATGAACCCCAGTGACGGCTCTATGCCAAACCGTCTAAGGGTCTCTACCGCCCTTTCATTTACGTCCGTGAAAACGCCCTTTTTGTATCGGTTGAGGATGTGCTGACAGCCGCTCTCTATACCCAGAAAAACCTCTCTGAGTCCTGCCTGCACCAGCCTGGACAGGCTGTCTTCTTCAACGTCGTTCGCCCTGCATTCTATACCGAATCTTATATCCAACTCGTTCTCTATTAACAAATTGGCCAGTCGTGACACCCTTTTCTTGCCTTCTCTGCCGGGACCAAAGAAATTGGCGTCGGCGAAGTAGAAGTACCGTGTGCCTCGACTGACATGCAGCGAGCGAATCTCCTCGAATATGTTTTCTGCGCTCCTCCCTCTCCATGACGAATTATCATCGTTAACGTAGAACGGGTTAACGTAGCAGAATGAACAGTGACCGTAGCAACCCCTACTTCCCAATATGTAGGTGGCAATCCCCAGCCTCTCGTATCGGTGCATGTGGCTGCGGTCCGGGAAGGGAAGACTGTCAATGTCTGAGATCGGGGGTCTTGGGCTATTTTTGATAACCTTGCGTCCATCAGGTGCGTTGATGCCAAAAGCAAGTCCATCAATACCTGAGTAATCTAACGAATTGTGTAGCGTGGCAGCCTGCTGCCACGGGCACGTGCGAGCAAGCTCGCACGCTACATTCTTCGGTTGGCTCGCACCCTTAGAACGGCTATTATTCTTTTCTCCTAGAGATAAATAGGGCCTTTTAGCGTTCGTACACAACAAAAATTCTGCCAGTTCAAGAAATGTGTATTCGGGTTCTCCGATGGTTACAGAGTCAACAAAAGGAAACCTTCTGAGGATGTTTTCGTATGAGAATGTAGGATAAAAACCGAATAGGTTTATATGCGTTTGGGGGCAAAACCGGCGGAGCCGCGAAAGCATGTCAAAGACCTCTGTCGTCTTGTTCCAGAGGTAAACCGTGTGGACCCCAAGCAGTTTTGGCGGCCTTTTTTCAAGTTCTTCAAGCGTCTTTTCCATGGACCAGCCCATCAGGTTTGCGTCCAGGATTTCTGCCGGAATGTCCTGTGAGTTGAGCACTGCGGCTATATAGGGACTTAAGAGGTTTGCAGACAGCGGGGCATTCACCACGTCCTGAAGCCTGTCAGGGTCCTTTGGCCGCGGGTGTTCAAGGAGTATGACAGGGGAAGTTTCCTTCACGACAGTCCTTGTGGCCGTCCACTCCGTTTTCAGGTGTTTTGAGGGGTCTCAAACCATTTAAAGGGCCGCAGTCAGACTTCTTTTTCTACTCTTTTCAAGATAAGGCTTATAGTAGTCCTTGACCGTCTTCAGGGAACAGAGTTTGCCGCACATGGTGCATGTGTCGCCATCCATGGGCGGACGGCTCTTGCGTATCTCCCTGGCCCTTTCCTCGGTTATCGCGGTGGAATACTGGGTCTCCCAGTCCAGGTCCCTTCTTGCCACCGCCATCTTCATATCCAGATTTTTAACCTTATCCTTCAGTTTGACCATATCGCCTACGTGGACGGCAATCTTGGCGGCCATAACGCCTTCCCTGACGTCTTCAACTCCGGGCAACGCAAGGTGTTCCGGCGGAGTTACGTAGCAGATAAAGTCTGCGCCATACATGGATGAAAGCGCGGCTCCTATGGCCGAGGAGATGTGGTCGTAGCCTGGGGCCACATCCGTAGTGATTGGCCCCAACATGTAAAAAGGCGCATTGTTACTCAGTCTTTTCTGGAGAAGCACGTTTGCCTCTATCTCGTCTATGGGTATGTGACCGGGGCCTTCAACGATGCACTGAACGTCCCTTGACTGGGCGTATTCGGCGATTTCTGAGTTGATGATAAGCTCCTGTATCTGCGCCCTGTCGGTGGAGTCGTGGATGGCACCGGCCCTGAGGCCGTTACCCAGGCTGAGAATGACGTCGTGCCGTTTCATAATGTCTATCAGACGGTCTATCTGTTCATACAGGGGGTTTTCCTTCTGGTTGTGCTCTATCCAGGCGGTGAGGAACGAGCCGCCGCGGCTTACAAGCCCACCAAAGCGATAACCCTGCTTTTTCAGCCTCTCCAGCACAAGCCTGTTTACACCGCAGTGGATGGCCATAAAACCAATCCCCTCTTCGGCCTGTTGCTCGATTATGTCGAACAGGGCCTCGGGGTCCATCTTCTCCACCGCACCCTCGTTTCTCATGGCCTCAATGGCCGCCTGATAGAGGGGAACAGTACCTACGGTCAGTTCTATGGCGTCAAGCACCCTGCGCCTGATTTCTCTCAAGTCGCCCCCCGTTGAGAGTTCCATAAGGGTGTCCGCGCCGTATTTCTGGGCCGTGCGCGCCTTTTCAACCTCCATATCAATGTCTATAATGTCCGGCGACGTACCGATACTGGCGTTTACCTTGGTCCTGAGACCCCTGCCAATGCCCACAACCCTTGATTTCCTGTGTGGGTTGCCATAAAGGACGATTAATCCCCTGGCCACTCCCTCTCTGATAAACTCCGGGCACACATCGTCATACCTTGCGGCCTCTTCCATCTCCGGAGTGATTTCACCTGCTCTGGCCCTTTCCAACTGGGTTTTCATTTCTTGCGTTTTCCCTAGCTATGCAGTATTTTCTGTCTCTTGTTTAAAGGCTCAAAGTTTTAGGCAGGCACCACTACCTGCGAACTCTCCCAGATACCGTGCAGGTTACACCTCTCCAAGACCTTCAGCGTAGTTTCCTTTTGGACAAGGAGCGGTACCGTTACGATGGCAGAAGGGCTCTGAGGACTGAATTCTGTCCTTGATATCAACGCGTTGTCGGCGTGAACCTCTATCCACTGGATCCAGTGATTTGGGTCCATACCGTGAATGATGTTCCCCACCTGAGCGGTGACGTATATAGTCTGGTTTGCCTTGAAATATGACGGTACGCTTATAACCGGCGCGTGTTTCTTCTCCAGTGTGGTCATGTTATTGGGGTCACACACGCGGTTTATGCACCCGAACAGGTCCTTTTCCCCCTTCCCATGACGGGCGGCACACCCGGGACATGGGCCTTCACCAGCCTTCGTCCCCGTTTTACATGCATCACACGGCCCATCGGCCAGCGCCTCTTTCGTGAGCAGGGCAGGTCCCAAAATGGTCAACCCGGCAGTCTTTAGAAACTCCCTTCTCCCCAGCATCTTCATACTCCCCTCCTCTTCGGCACTTATGCAAATCACTTATTTGAACGTTAGTTCTTTTACATCTTTTTTCTGAATGACTTCCAAGCCTTTGTACATCTGCCTGATTATTATAAAGTCCTTTGATTCCTTTACCAACTCGCCCTCAACCCGGGGCTTGTCTTTTGCTTTTAGTTCTACAACGGCAAGCTTTTTCTCTGGTGGTTTCTCTTCGCCCAGGGTCAGCTCCCAGAAGTCCATAGGCTTGTCCCTGTTAGGGAACACGGTACGGAGGTAGCCGGGGCTGTAGTAGAGCGCCGGGTCTATTTCCGTGTTTAGGTAGAACTCCGCTTCCAGCATTTCGTTTACGTTAATGTCGCCTTTATAGACTATGGCCAGGAGGTTTCCCTCTATGTCACGATTCCTGCGTTTGAATTCAAGCCTTACTTCTTTTCCTTCCAGCAATCCCCGCACAAGCCTGAAGGCCCTTTCTGCATCTTCCTCAGTTAACTCCACACCAATCATTCTAACCATTTCCCCACTGTCAAGAAGAATGGTGTTTGCGCTTACCACCTTGATCACCTTATGGAGGGCTTTGGGATCCCTATCCACAATGTAGACGTCGCCGTCAAAGGTGTAAGGCTTTGTTTGTGTAGGCTGCGTCGCGCTCGGCGTTTCCGCAGGTTTTTCCCCAGATAAGCCCCCCAGCAATCCCAGTACACCGCCTTTATCATCCTGCGGAGATGTTTTCGCCGCCTCTTGGGCATAAACATCGCTTGCGGCAGTAAATAAGAAAGGCATAAAGGCAAATATCCCTATGCATATGGTTAACATGGCAGACACCCTCATAAAGACTGCCACCCTTTTTAAACTTGGAGACATATTAGAATAAAGCTATACCTTTGTCAACAACGCATTACCTTGGCAAATTTCTTTGATGTGTAAATATTGCAAGGATACACAGTCTCGTAGACATCGCTAACCACAGTTACTTGAATACTCATCCAAAATAAGTTTGTTGACTTTTGTGGTGCATCCTGTTAGCTTTATTAACCTTTCTGTTACCTTGAAGACTGCCACAAGGAAACTACAATGGACGTTACAGAGACTCTAAAGCCCATTTATTCCTCCATGATGGAGGTTGAAAAGCGTCTTTACACAGACCTCGCCGCCAAAAATAAAGAAGTTGGCGAGATAATCCTGCACGTAAGCAAATTTAAGGGCAAGAGGTTCAGACCCGCCATTCTTCTCCTCTCGGGTAAGGCTTGCGGGAAGACAGTGCCGCAGCATATGGACCTTGCGGTTGTAGCAGAACTGATACACATCGCCACACTGATCCACGATGACGTAATAGACGAGGCCACCATGAGAAGGCACGTTGAAAGCGTCTATATGAAGTGGGGCAGGGAGATATCCATATTGCTGGGCGATTATATCTGGTCGAGGGGTTTTACCATATTGGCCTCTATGGACTCGCAGATAGCCACCTATATAATGTCCCAGACGGTAAACGTCATGTGTGAAGGGGAACTCATCCAGCTCCTGAGGAGGTATGACCTAAATCTGACGGAGCAGGAGTATCTTGACATAATAGAGCGTAAGACGGCCAGCCTCTTTGCTACAAGCTGTCGGCTCGGCGCCATGTTTGCCGGTGCAAATCGCAAGATGCAGGAAGCCCTGACCAGTTACGGCCTTAAAGTCGGCATGGCGTTCCAGATAGTGGACGACTGCCTTGATATAATCGGAAGCGAAGACGAGATGGGTAAATCTCTTTCGTCAGACTTGAAAAAGGGAAAGCTGACACTTCCCATAATACGCTTGGTAGGGAACCTTCCGGAGGCTAGGAGGGAGAGTACAGGTAGTTGGATACTCCAGAATTTTAATGATCAGAATCGTAGTGCGGTGCTGGACCTCCTTACGGAATGCGATGCCGTTGAATACGCCATGAATAAGGCCCGCCTATATGCCCAGGAGGCCAAGAATTATATCTCTTCACTACCAGAGTCCGGGAGTAAAACAGCCCTCTTTGACCTGGCCGATTCTGTGGTCAACCGAAATAAATAAATGCCTTGGGCCCTCTAACAAACCCTCTGAAGTTGTAATTCTGAGAGAACCAAGCTACCGAAGCGTCTGTTAAAAACCAAACCTTATCTATTTGCATCTTCAGTAACGGCGTCTTGGGCCTTTTAATACGCTTCCTTATGCGGAACCCCCCATATCACCCAAAATATCCCGCAGATGGTCTTGGCGTCCAGTATCTCACCCTTCCTAATCTTATCTACGACTTCACCCAGTTTCATCCTCACCACGGTCATACCTTCTTCAGGCTCCCTTTCCGTCACTATTAGATTTGTTGCCCTGTACAGGTGCATCACTTCGTTCATCACCCCGGGAGACGTGTAGAACTGCCCCAGTTTTTCAATATTTCTGGCAATCAGACCTGCTTCCTCACGCAGCTCCCTCACCGCGCACTGTTCCGGACTTTCTCCTTTCTCAATTGTCCCAGCAGGTATCTCATACAACTCGGAACCTACGGCGTAACGGAACTGCTTCACTAAAAACACCTCCCCCCCTTTTGTTACAGGCACAACGGCCGCAGCTCCGGGGTGAACTACGACCTCTCTAAAGGTACGTTTTCCGCTTGGGAACTCCACCTCGTCTCTGTGAAGGCGGAGCCTTCTTCCACCATATATCAATTCGCTCTGGAGGGTCTTTTCCAATTCATTTCCTCCTATCTGGCAAGAGAAAGGGTTGCTAAAGATTCAAAACTCCACAAAAGGACCTTAATCTTATGTCGTCATTCTGAGCGAAGCGTGTAGCGTCCGATCGGTTCGGCTGAGCTCACCGTCGAAGCCTCCGTATCGGACGCATAAAAAAGACGTCTGGTACGGAGACCAGACGCTACATTCTGCGGTCACTTTGCTCCCTCAGAATGACATCAACTTCACAAGAGTTTTCAGAGGTCTCTATAATATGTGTATCACAATAATCTAACGCAGGCAAGGCGCAGGCACTTCGAGGCCGCAGCAGCTCTCCATAAAGACCGCTTTCAGGCCCTTACTGCGGGCATACGCCACCGCACCCTCGGCAGGAAAGGCAATGCCGTCAAATCCTGCATCTATGGCCAACCTGTCCACGATTCGCTTATATTCCCCCATAGGGCGCGCGCAGCCTAAAATGACGGGGGTGGATGACATGCACGACCGTGCCTCTTGAAAAAAATCGGCCACCGCCTCAACGGATGGCGGCGCAACATCCTCCATCGGCGTGCCAAGAAGCGGCGTTAGTATGACAATCACCAGGGCCTTAAGACTGGACTTCGACACGATCTCAAGGGCCCTCTTCTCCCCCATTAGCCTGCCGTAATGAAGCCCAAGGACTATGTGAGGCATTATTGGTATTCTATATTGAGATAGTGCTTGTAAAGAGGTCTCGTAGTCTTTTACGCTGGCATCAAGGTGATAAACCTCTCTTATGGTCTGGTCACTGCCTATAATGTCTATCAGCACGGCATCTACGGCGGATAGACTGAGACCTCGGGCCTGGGTGTTATCTACCAATCCTGAGTGGACGAATATCTTGAGGCCCAGACTATTCTTGATCTCTCTCATTGCATCGAAAAAGCCTTCCAGGGGTACGCGTCCATATTTATCACAGCCGCCCGATATAAGCACCCCGGTGGTGCCGGTAGAAGCGGCCTTACGACAGGTCTCGAAGAGTTTCTCTGGCGTGACAGCGGCCCTCATGTGCATGAGAAGCTGGCCTCCGCAGTGGTCGCAGTTGAGGGTACATTCCCTGCCGGTTACGCTTATAGGCAGGAAATTCTGAGGGGTCTTTTGGGCAAATTCCTCAGTCTCGTAGCGCTTAATCCCCGGGGCGTAAAAGATAATACGGTCTTGTTTGTGCATCTTTTTCTCAGATTGATTTTCTCTGATGTAAGATAAAAATCTCTAGCCGACAATGTAGGGTGGTCTGGACGCATCCTACTACTGGGAAAATCAATTGTGCATAGGTTTAATCCCGCAGGGCTGAAGCCCTGCGGCACCCTTATTGTTTTTGTGTAGCGTTGGAGCTTGCTCCAACGTTAAACGTGGCAGCAAGTTACCACGCAAATAAGATTTAAGGTGCGTCTAGACGCACCCTGCATTGCTATTTCTTCTTTTCCTCCGCAAATAGTCCCTTCTCGGTGTAGTCCTTATATTCGCGCTCAAGCCATGACTGGATGGCGGATGCACCCTGTATTAAATCCTTAAGGTCTTCTTCCAGATTGTCTGGCTCTATTACTACGAACCAGCCCTTTCCATAAGGGTCAGTGTTTACCAGACGCGGGTCATCAATAACCTCCTGATTTGTTTCTATAATCGTTCCGCT
>Ga0156080_126_pt2 | contig 39500 bp, 37 predicted proteins | sample RifCSPlowO2_02_FD_107733 | JGI IMG/M metagenome (GOLD analysis project Ga0156080, IMG submission 107733) | Planctomycetes bacterium RIFCSPLOWO2_02_FULL_50_16
CTCCCCTCAAGGGAGGGGATATAATGCAAGAGGCGTTGCTCAGGGGAGGGAGAAGAAGGCAATTCCCCCAAAAAGCTGTAGCGGTCGAGCTTGCTCGACAGTATGAAGGGACAGGGCTTGCCCCTGTCCGAAAGGCAGCGTAGGGGTTTACAGCTATCGTAGGGGTAGGGTTGCCCCGCCCCTACTGCTGCCTGCTTGTGCCTTTAATTACCAGCGATCCACCAAAAACCCTTGACTTTCTCCCAAAACCGTGCATAAAAGAAGTTGCTTTACTGGGATAATGGATAACATCAATTCGGGGGAAGATATATTGGGAAAGTGGCTTGCTTGCATAATTTCAGGAGGAGCTTTAGTACTTGCTCTAATTCATATTTTATTCCCTCAACTTGAAATAGATGAAATTACTATAGCATTAATTATTATTGCTATTATCCCTTGGTTTGCCCCCTTGTTAAGAAGACTTGAACTGCCAGGTGGAGTAAAAATTGAATTTAAAGATGTGAAGTCTGCTACAGAAAAAATTACTGGCGGAGCACAAATAAGGGCATTCACCTTAGCGCGTGAAGCTTCTGCCTTCCAACAAATAGCAGAGACTGACCCTAATTTATTCTTAGTGGCATTGCGTATTGAAATAGAAAAACGGATTCGAAATTTAGCAGAAAAATACAGCTTGGACACAAAGGGGCGTTCATTAGGGCAATTACTCACAGAACTTCGGAGACGTGAGATTTTACCCCTTCATGCAGCGTCTGGTCTTCAAGAACTTGTAGCTTTTGGAAATCAAGCTGCACACGGAGCCGAGGTTTCTGCAGATGCTGCATCTTGGGCTTTAAATAAAGGGCCAGAAGTTTTAGGGTTTCTTGATGAAATGCTAGGAAGGACTGAATTATAGCGCCACTTACAGAGTACTTACGGTTTCACCGATTCGAGTTAAACCGCCGTAAAGACTCTTTAGTACCAAAAACTAGGTATTGTTGTTTGTATTAAAATTTTGAGGTGTAAAGATGAAACCACTTCCAATAATCTTGCAACGTTTTAAAGAATTAGAAGAAAAAATCAAAGACGTCGAGATAACGCGGCGTGAAACAGATTGGACAGACGCAATAAATTCGGAAGTCTTTGAAGAATGGGCAAATAGCGTATTGAACCTCTTACAACGTGTTTTTGGGGAGGATTCCGTCCATTTTAAGAACTTTATTGCAATTTATAAGGGATTTGAAGGTTGGGCAGGAACATTTGATCGTTGCAAAGGAATATTTAGGGCCGCCAAGTCAGATTATGAAGGTGGTTACTTATTTAAAATCGAATCGCTAGTCTCGGCTGAAGTAATTGATGATGTATTAGAACAAGCTCAACATTTATTAGATAACGAATACAAAGACCCAGCGGCTGTCATTGCTAGGGTAGCATTAGAAACTACATTGAAAAAACTGTGCGATAAAAACACTTTACCTAAAGGGAAGTTAGATAAAATGAATGCAGATTTAGCTAAAGCGGGAGTTTATAACATAAGCATGCAAAAACAAATAACTGCATGGGCAGGTAAGGGAAATGACGCTGCACATGGCAACTGGGACAATTATACAAAAGAGGATGTCGCAGATATGATAAATGGTGTACAAAGGTTTATCGCAGAAAATCTTTGAAATAATAAGGAGACATCCGAAAAATCAAAGCTAGCATTGTCATTGCGAGGAGCGAAAGGCAACGAAGCAATCTCATATTCCCCAGTTAAAAGCACTTGCGAGATTGCTTCGCTTCACTCGCAATGACGTCCTGCGGCATATTTATGTGTTTTTTGGCACTTTTGCAGAGGTCTCGAAGGGATATAATACGAAGCCCTTTAGAGGTGTTACATGGAAAAGAAGATTGATGCCGTAAAATTAATGCGTGAGTTAAGGCTGAATCTGGGCGAAAAGTACTTAAAGTCCCGTGATGCAGAAAAACACGACCCGGAAGAGAAATTCGGCCATTTAAAAAAGAAAAAACCTGCACGCACATCACATAGATAAAGGGCTTCCCCAACTCTCGCCTTACAGCCACAATACCCCCACATACCCCCTAGTCTTAGATAATCCCTCCTGTATAATAACGTTTATGCGTGTATCTACTGCCACTACTGAAAACCCCGTTTATGGGTCTATACAGTACCTTAAAGGGGTGGGGCCGTGGAGGGCCGAGGTGCTGTCCAAACTCGATCTCCACACCATCCGCGACCTGCTGTATCACTTCCCCAGGGACTACCAGGACAGGAGCCGGGTCAAGGCCATAAGCGAGGTCTCCTTCAACGAGACCACCACCATAAAGGGACAGATAAAGGGCGTGAGGATAATACCCACAAGGGGAAGGAAGGGGGCGATACTTGAGGCACTGGTGGCGGACGACACGGGCACCATTGCGGCCACCTGGTTCAACATGCCGTACCTGCGCGATAGATTTAAAGTAGGCGACGAGGTGCTGCTGTACGGCAGGATTCACATGCACAAATACCTGCAGATAATAAACCCCGAATTTGAATTTCCCGGAAAGGGCGATGCCCCCGACCCGTTGTCATCCGGGCGCATCGTGCCCATCTATCCCCTCACCGAGGGGGTGAAACAAAACTACCTCCGCCGACTAATACGAAAGGCGCTGGACGACTACACCGACTATTTGGACGAAATACTGCCTGAACCTCTGATAAAGTCCAGGCATCTGGTCCCCCTTCACCAGGCCATGGAAGACGCCCACTTCCCGGAGAACTTCGATGTATTAAAACCTGCCCGAAGGCGGTTTGCCTACGAAGAAATATTCCTGTTCCAGGCGGCCCTTGCTGTACGGAGACAAAGGATAAGGTCTGAAAAGGGTTATGCGTTTCGCATTGGAGCGAGCGTAGATTCCCATATTAGAAGCCGTTTCCCATTTAAACTCACAAACGCCCAGGAGAGGGTGTTGGATGAGATTCGGACAGACATGCAGGGCGCGAGTCCCATGAACAGACTGCTCCAGGGCGACGTAGGCTCTGGCAAGACGGTGGTGGCCTTGTACGCACTCCTTGTGGCCGTAGCAAACGGCTTCCAGGCGGCATTTATGGCCCCAACGGAAATATTGGCAGAGCAGCACAACAGGACGGTTGGCAAATACCTCTCCGGCTCAAAGGTAAGGACACTGCTCCTTGTCGGGGGCAAATCATCCAAGGAACGGAAGGAATCTCTAAAGAAGATAAAAGACGGCGAGGTGGATTTGGTGATAGGCACCCACGCCCTGGTATCCAAAGACGTGCAGTTCAAGAATCTGGGTATGGTGGTGGTAGATGAACAGCACAAGTTCGGAGTTCTTCAAAGGGCGCATCTGAAACACAAAGGGGTGAGACCGGACGTGCTGGTTATGACGGCCACCCCTATACCGAGGAGTCTGTCCCTCACGCTGTTTGGCGACCTGGACATCTCTATAATAGACGAGCTGCCGCCGGGGCGAACCCCTGTCAGAACTGTCTGGGTGACAAAACGGATGTACCATGAGGCCTACAGACTCATACAGGACGAACTGAAGAAGGGACGGCAGGTCTTTGTAGTGTACCCGTTGGTGGAGGAGTCTGAGAAACTCGACCTTAAGTCAGCCGTCGAGGGTGCTGAGACATTTCGGGAGAACTTTCCTGAGTTTAAGGTAGGTCTCCTGCACGGACGACTCCGTCAAGAGCTTAAAGACGCCGTCATGGACGATTTCCGCCAAAGAAAGATAGACATACTGGTCTCTACCATAGTAATAGAGGTGGGGATAGACATACCCAACGCCACCGTGATGGTAATCGAACATGCCGAGAGATTTGGGCTTGCCCAGCTCCACCAGCTTCGCGGGCGGATTGGGCGGGGCAGCGACCAGTCCTACTGCCTCCTCTTTGCCGACCCCAAGACCTCCGATGCGCGCAGCAGGCTTCAAACAATAGTCAACAGCAGCAACGGATTCAGGATAGCTGAGGAGGATTTAAGGCTGAGGGGGCCGGGGGAGTTCTTCGGCACCAGACAGCACGGACTCCCCGATTACAAGGTGGCTGACCTGACAAAGGACCTGATACTCCTCAAAACGGCCAGAGACGACGCATTTAAGATGATAGAGCAGGATGGTACCCTGAGAGAATATCCGCTGCTGAGGGAAAACGTGCTTGCAAGGTACACCAGCAGGATAAGACTGGCAAGCGTCGTATAGAATGGGTACATTGGAACCGCAAGCGGACAGACCTAAAGGTCTGTCCCTACATTACGAAACTATTGGGTCACATGTAGGGACAGGTTTTTAAACCTGTCCGTTTCTCTTCCCCCTTGATGGGAGGGCAGGGGTGTGGGTGAATATCACCCCCCGTAAAGGGAGGGGCAATAGCTTGGAAAATTTGTCACTATAGACAACGAAGTCATGCCCTAGGCAGATGCGCCTCTAGTGCATTTCACTTCGTTGAAGAAAGCATCAACTGGGTAACTCATCCTGATTAGCCTTAGGCGGAGGTAGGATTCTTTAGAGGTTTCACGGATTATGCACAAGGTAATGATAATAGGCGGTTCGGATTCGAGTGGAGGGGCAGGAATCCAGGCCGATTTAAAGACGGTAACTGCCCTTGGGGTCTATGGCACTACGGTTATAGCCGCACTCACGGCCCAAAACACCCTGGGTGTGCAGTCAATCCAGTCCGTACCCCCCGCCTTCGTAGGAGAGCAGATAGACTCCATAATGAACGACGTGGGCGCTGAAGCGGTTAAGACCGGAATGCTCCTGAACGACGAGATAGCGATCGTGGTCTCAAAAAAGATGCGGGAGTATCAGCTCGATAACGTGGTCGTGGACCCCGTCCTCTATGCAAAAGACGGGAGCGCACTCCTTGCAGGGAATGACGCCCTAAAGACGTTGATTTCGGAACTCTTACCCCTTGCCGTGATAGTCACACCGAACATACCGGAGGCCGAGGTCCTTTCCGGCGTCTCGATTAGACAGCCTGCAGACGTCAAGAAGGCGGCCATCGCCATATATGAGTTGGGGGCAAAAACCGTGCTCATAAAAGGCGGCCATGCACCCGGAGACTGGCCCTCACACAAAAAGGGGGTGGTTGAGGACCTGTTCTACGACGGCAGCAATTTCAGGGAACTCGTTTCGCCAAGGGCGGATGTGGGCAGCGTACACGGTGGAGGCTGTACGCTGGCCTCCGCCGTAGCGGCAGGGCTGGCACGCGGAAAGACCGTTGAAGAGGCCGTCCTTTTCGCAAAGGAATTCCTAAGCGAGAGCATGAGGTGCTCCATCAAGGTCGGCCGCGGCCACAACGTCCTTGACCCATACGACTCCGTAAGAAGGCACAGCCGGCGATCCTGGTAAGCCGTTTGAACCGATTTTATACGGTGAGGACAGCCTGTCAAGGGCGGGAGATGACAACAAAACCATATCCCTTTGTATGGCAACATATTGTGTAGATAATAGAAAACCATACAAAATATTGTGTTTTTCGGCTTGACATTTCAACATACGGCACTATAATACCGCCCATGTACTATTAGTAGTAGTAGTGGGGGTGGCAGGTATAAGAAAACGTTAACCCTATCGTTAAGTGCGATCTTTGTTTCTTAACAATATTTTTGATACAGAAAGGAGATAAGGCGGCAACATGACCCCAGCATTACTCGAAAGAGAAGTGTGTGAGACCCCTGTGTTGGAGGAGAGACTCCAGGCCTTTTGTGACGCCGTTAATGCCCACGATTATCTGGAGATTGACGGGGTGATTTATGCCGGCCAGGAGTTTGCCGGTAAAAAGTTTGAAAAGGACGCCCTTAAGATTGACAACCATCGTATGAAGACGTCCTATACAATCAATCCGGAAGCTATCCTGAAGCAAGAGCTTGATGTCGTAATAGGGTCCCTTGAGACGGGCGTAAGGGAGAAGCTCTACGGCATTACCAGGATAGTGGGTTATTACAGCCGGACATCCAACTGGAATAAGTCCAAGATTGGCGAACTAAGGGACAGACACAGAGGAGATTATTCAGTAAGGAAAGTCGCTTAAGCGAAACAGGTAAGTAAAACGAGGTGTTTTTCTAGAACCCGCAGGGCGGGCAAGCATGTCTTGCCCGCCCGTAGTTTTTATGGATGTTGCGCACTGTGTATTTATTTAGTTCCCAGTGCTTCAAAGGCCTTCGTAACCGCTTCCTTGGCGTTCGTGGCAACGGTGGGACCGGGGCGGTCAAGATCCCTTCCGTCGAGGTCGAGCCCCCAGGTATTTATCCCTACTACAGGTTTGTACATCATCAGACTGTACGCTATCTCGGAAAGCGTGCCCAGTTTTCCTCCCACAGCAATCACTGCATCACCTGAATAGGCCACAAGGGCATTCCTTGCATAACCTATGCCGGTAACAATAGGTATATCAATGTAGGGGTTCATCTTACTGGTATCTTCTCCAGGTAGTATGCCGACCGTGAGGCCGCCGGCCTCTTTGGCCCCTTTCGCCGCAGCCTCCATCACGCCGCCAAGGCCGCCGCATATCAACACCGCACCACGTCTGGCCACCTCACGCCCAACCTCTTCGGCTATCTTGAACTCCTCTTTAGTAGCAGAACTGGCGCCTATTACGGATATACATCTCATCTTGGGCATTAGACATCTTCCTTTCGGTGAAAAAAAGATTATTGCCCGTACAACCGTTGTCTGTCAAGGCAAATTGCACTTGCAATATACATGTGTACCCACTATAAAAGCGACGTGCGACAGTTATCTCACTTGACAACCTGTCGCATACATTAGTGGGCAAGCCGTATTTTACCCTGCTAAGATCTGACTCGAATCGTATAATACAATGGAATATCCCAAGTTGCGCCCGATAGAGGCATTTTCGTATAACGCACCGGGGAAGGAAGGCGTGTGCCTGAGAGACTCATCTAACCTCACCGACATGATGGTTATTGTGCCTTATCATGTAATTGAGATAATCAGGTTATTTGATGGACAGCATTCCATACTTGACATACAGACGGCTTACGCAAGGCGGCATGGCGAGATTCTGCTCAGAGAGAAAATCGAAGGAATCATAAGCAGGCTTGACGAGGCTATGCTGCTGGAGAACGAGCGGTTCCGTCTGTTTCTAAACAACCTAAAGGATTCATTTCGGCGTTCCAACTTGAGGAAGGCGGCCTTCGCCGGAAAGGGGTATGAGAGTAACCCTGCGAAGCTGCGGCGGCAATTTGACGCATTTTTCACCTCCGATGGAGGTCCAGGCCAGCATACCGGAAGAAAATCGGAGAAGGAACCAAAGAACGGGATAAAAGGGGCCGTACTGCCACACATAGACTTCGGCAGGGGAGGTCCCTGCTTCGCATGGGGGTACAGAGAGATAGAAAAATATTCCGGCGCAAAATGCTTTATCGTGCTGGGCACCTCACACGGGGCAACGGACGGGCTTTTTACGCTTACAAAAAAGGACTTCGAGACACCGTTCGGCACACTTCATACTGATAAAGAAATAGTAACTGCTCTGGAGAGGGACATCGGGGAAAAACTCTTCCGGGATGAATTTGCGCATAAGAATGAACACTCCATTGAGTTTCAGACCACATTCCTTCATTATCTATACGACGGCAGGAATGATATTAGCGTAGTACCGATTCTTTGTTCATCATTCCATGAGATGTTGAATAACGGCACCAGCCCATCCTCGGTGCCGGAGGTAAGCGATTTTGTAGAGACACTGAAGGATGTCACTAAAAACTGTGGGCGTGAGGTGTTCTTGCTGGCAAGCGCTGACCTAAGCCATGTCGGACCACGTTTTGGCGACCCATCACCTCTAACTGACCAAGACCTGCAGGAAATAGCCCAAGAAGACATTAACATGATAAACTTTATAGAAAATATAGACGCAGAGGGGTTCTTCCGTAATATCCAAAAAGACGGCGATAAAAGAAAAATATGTGGACTTTCACCGATATACATACTGCTTAGAACAATAGACGCCTCCGGGGGCAAACTGCTCAAATACGAACAGTGGCCGGACTCTATGGGCATGGTCAGCTTTGCCAGCATCTGTTTTTATTAGCCAGTTTGCACAGAATCCTGTCCAAATCGCCATAGTTGTGGTATAATTCTAATGGAGAGGGTTATGGTAGGTACCCTCTCGGGACAAGCGGCAGCCTCGGCAAAAGGCTACGGGCATATGCACGCTAAGAAATTCTATAAGAATTTCACCTCCCATAAGAGCTCTAAGGGGAGATTTTAAAGAGCTTCGACCTTTTGCCGGCTGCCGAGGTTGTTGTTTGAGCAGTGGCTAGACCCAAGCTAGATTGTCTTCCTCATCTCTTTATCCAACAGACTATAATAGTAAGCCTTCATTCGGAGTGCATCTTCATCCTGAGCGTCTTTGCTCTCACAAATAATCGTAGGGCTAAGTCCGTATTCTAACACAACTTCGAGAAACGGCTCAAATCTCGGCCCATAGTTACCCTCCTTATAATTCTTGTGGCTCTTCTCGCCGCTTTCACCGTATTCTATGGGATAAAAATGACAGTGCAGCCCCTTAATCTCGTCGAGACGCAGTCTCCCCTCCAGCTCTTTAAGGCGGTCAAATATTTCCCTAAAATCCCCTTTTTCTGCCAGTCCACCTCCCCGCTGTGCATATATATGGGCAAAATCCAGGCAAGGTCTCAGGAATTCCAGCTCACCGCACATGTACATAACATCGTCAAGCGACCCCAGGTATCCCATCCTACCCACAGTCTCTGCATAGATGAGAGCATCCTTATTGTCGGTGTACTTGTGAACGACCTTGAGGTTATCAATACACCTCTTCATGGCATCATGTGCATTTCCCTGGCAGGGTCCAGGATGCAGTACAACCTTGCGGGTTCCGAGATAAGAGGCAAATTCCAGACATCTCAGCATGAGCTCAATAGAGTTTTCAACCACCTCTTTTTTCGTACTGGTAAACACCACGTAATATGGGGCGTGAATGGAGAGCGCTATCCCGCTTGCGTCTGCATTCTTTCTGGCCAAGAGGGCCCTTTCCCTGGTCATCCTTATCCCGTGTGTAAACTGAATCTCGTAGGCATCGAGGCCGATACTCGCCAGCCATAGGGAATTATTTACACTGTCGCGTCCATATCGAGACTTCCAGAAATTCGGCGGACATCCCGCTACCCCAAACCTTATCCCCTCTTTCATAGCTGTTCTCCGAAGGGGCACATACGTTTCATGTATATTTGACCTGAACGGAGGGAGGTGTGGCAAACAGACCGCCATGATGCACCGTTAAGCAGATTATAGATGCCAAGACAGATAAGGTGTGTTTCCCAGAAGCCATGAAAAATTATAATTCTGGCTGCGGACAAGTTCAAGTATAGATAACTGGGGGTTAAAACTTACTTTACTGCGGACAGGTCGAACGGAAACTTCACATCCACTTGCTCAGGCACGCTGACTACAAGAGTGACGGTACCTTTAGGGTCTATCTCCTTAACATCAAAATCATAGTAACATATGGCCCTGTACGAGGGTGGGTTGGGCCAGGAGGGGGTTGGTTCGGCCTTCATGGCCGGTCTGGAATCAATGGGCTGGATGGTCTTATCTCCCTGGATAAGAACCGCGCTTGCACTTTGTCCAAAATCCCGCGTCTCACCGTATATTGATACGCCAAAGGCCAACTTACCCTTAGACTCTTCCAGTATCTTACTGATGTCATCTGGTTCAATGCGCTTGTCCTCGGATGCGGCGTTCTTGGCTTCGAAGGCTATCTTTGAGAACGGAGTGATAATCCGCGCAGAACCCGTGCCGTAACCCAGGTCCACCCTCCAGTCCTTGAAAAATCCCAAATAATCGGCACCTTTATTGCTCTCTCCATATTCGATAGCTTGTTGGACGTCTTTTCCGGTAAGATTTATAAGTACGGCTTCCGACAACGATGCTGAGAAAATACACCACATTGAGACCAACACTGGAAGAAGTCTTTTATTCATGGCAAGTTATCCTTCGTGTCCCCAAGCTCTTCGGCCGTGGGTCTTTTCGTCCTCTTCCTCTTCTTGTCCTTAAAGACCTTCTCGCTGGGGCACTCCAATCTAGGAAACTTCGTTAACCTTCTTTTTTTTATCATAATAAGACCTGTGAAAGAATTCAATTGCCATTTTAAATTGTAGTGACCTATTCTAGACGTGAAATTGCTGGCAAACTTTCGTGGGAGTGACAGTTGGGGCCTTTTTGAGAAATTTTACGGCATTTACTATTTAGGCATTTCTGGGAAAGCAGGGGCTTCCAATTGGGCGGCGTCAGGCGAAGCGCTTATCTTGTCTAGAATATTAATCAGGAGTGCATTGTAGTCTTCGATCTGCTGTCTGATGGTCTCCAGTTCGAATTCCAGCCTCTCCTGCATCTTTGCCGTCTTGCCGGAGGCCTCTCCCTGAAGGAACTCCAAGAGTGAAATCTTTTCCGTTAGCTGCTTATAGTCTTCTTCGAGTGCCGCCGTCCTTGTAAGAAGGTCTCCGTGGGTCTCTTTCATCTCTTTCGAAAGGTCGTTCAACTCTTTACTAACTTCTTGCTGGAGCACCTTTAATGAGGAATTCTGTTCTTTTTGTTTTTTTGCAGGCTGTTCTTCGGGTTCTTTTTCCGGTTCTTTTGTAGGCGTCGGCATGGTGGTTACTGGATAGACGGCCTTATCTTCTTTTTTATTATTCCCTCCGAATAGGCAGCCGTGACAGCACAGCATCAGAAGCGCAAGGAAAAACCGACACACAAAATTATTTCTATCCATACCGTTCATGACTTATAAGTGAACCAAGCGAGAAAAAGACTGGCGCAGCACCTTTCTGTGCAGGCGATAACTAAATATTCTGGCAAAACATTGGTTACTCTGCCGGCAGACTAATGAGGTTGCCGTTTCTCACGTAATTTTCTCCTCGTTCAAGGGCAAGTTTGTTTATTTCGTACAGGGCAGCCTTTTTGCCCCTTAAAGCGTTCTCCAAACAGTTGAGAAAGAGGTGGGTCGGTATAATTTCCTTTATGTAGTTGTAGGCTCCCATCATCACCATATTCGACGCCACTACGTTCCCCAATTCATTTGCTATCTCAGTGGCCGGAATTCTATAGACCTTTACTTGCGGCGGGTCTTCCACATTCACCATTGAAGAGTTCAATAAAAGCAGGCTGTCCGGCTTCATAAAATCCTTAAGCTTTATGTAGGAGGGCTGATTCATGGCTATCAGGGTGTCGGCTTCTTCCACCACCGGAGAGTATATCTCCCCCGTAGATACGATTAAGTGGTAACATGCCGACCCTCCCCGCACCTCCGTGCCATAGGACGGAAAAAAGGTCACGTACTTGCCGTCAAGCATCGCTGCCTGCGCCAGGAGTCTCCCGAAAAGCATCATGCCTTGTCCCCCATAACCTACAAGCATAATTTTTTCCGTCATGACCCCTCCTTTTCCCAATCCTTAAAAGTGCCCAAAGGATAGGTACGGCTCATTTCGTCGTCTATAAACCTCATAGAGTCAATGGGACTCATTCTCCAATAGACAGGGCATGGGGAGAGTACCTCTATCAAAGAGAAGCCTTTTTTCCCCATCTGCGTCCTAAAACCCTTCTTTATCGCCGCCTTAGTCTTTTGCACGTTCCTGGGGTTTGTGACGGAAACCCTGGTCAAATAACTACACCTGTCTATGGTTGCCAGAAGCTCACAGATGCGGAGAGGGGAGCCGTGCTCGTCGGCGCTCCTGCCTTCCGGGCATGTCGTGGTTTTCTGGTCCAAAAGGGTTGTTGGGGCCATTTGCCCGTTAGTCATCCCGTAGACGGCATTGTTGACGAATATTACGGTTATGTTCTCCCCTCGGGCCGCCGTGTGTATTGTTTCCGCCAGACCTATCGCGGCCAGGTCGCCGTCCCCCTGGTAGGCAAACACTATGTTGTCGGGATGGACTCTCTTTATACCCGTGGCCACGGCCGGTGGCCTCCCATGTGCGGCCTCACTCATGTCTATATCGAGATAGTTATAGGCCAGCACCGCGCATCCCACAGGGGCAATCCCTATAGTCTTTCCCCTTATATCCCACTCGTCTATTATCTCCGCAATCAGGCGCTGTACGATGCCGTGCCCACAACCTGGGCAGTAATGCGTAGCTACCCTATGAAGCGTTTTCGGCGGTGCATAAAGAGTTTCCATAATTATTCAAATAGCTCCTATGGTAAAAAAGGCGGCTAGACCCCCCTCCATCCCCTAACCGTTAAAGACAGGTATTTATATCTCTATCATCTCTACGGAGTCTGCGGCGTTAATCTTTGGTAATACTTCTAGTATATTATTGATAATCTCGTTTGTAGAAGGTACACCGCCTCCCATGCGTCCGTAGAAATGCACCGGGCACCGTCCCAGGATGGACAACTTCACGTCCTCCACCATCTGGCCCGCGCTCATCTCCACCACCATAAAGGTCCTTACCCTCTGCGAAAGCCGTCTAAGGGCATCTTTGGGAAAGGGCCACAGAGTTATAGGTCTCAAAAGTCCGATTCGGTATCCAATTTTAGAGGCCTTATTCATAACCTCTCTTGATATCCTGGCGCAAGTTCCGTAGGCTACAAGAACCAGGTCTGCATCCTTCGTGTTTATCTCCTCGTAACGAACCTCAGTCTCTTCAATCTTTCTATATTTCTTCTGCAGCCGACGGTTAAATTTCTCCAATTCTCCCTTTACCGGATAGAAAGACTTTATGACGTTTTTCGGCCGCCCGTCTGCCCCCGTGAGCGCCCATTTCTTAGGGGGAAGGTATGTCTTCGCCGGCTTATAGAACTCCACCGGTTCCATCATCTGACCTAACTGTGCATCCCCCAATATCATGACCGGGTTACGATACTTGTCTGCCAGGTCAAAGGCATCGTACACAAGGTCCGCAATCTCCTGCACTGAACTTGGCGCCAGGACGATCATCCGGTAGTCGCCGTGGCCGCCTCCCTTAACCGCTTGGAAGTAATCGGCTTGTGATGGAGAGATGTCCCCAAGACCCGGCCCACCCCTTTGTACGTTTACAATAACGCACGGGAGCTCGCTGCCTGCAAGATAGGATATACCTTCTTGCTTTAGACTTATGCCCGGACCCGATGACGAGGTCATGACCCTTGCACCCGCAGCGGCGCTGCCGTGAAGCATGTTGATCGCGGCTATTTCGCTCTCCGCCTGTATAAAGGTCCCGCCGACCTGAGGCATCCTCATGGCCATGTGGTTAATAATCTCGTTCTGAGGAGTAATGGGGTAACCGTAGTAGAACCTGCAGCCTGCCTGTATGGCAGCCTCTGCCGCAGCCTCATTACCGGTCATTAACTGTTTATTGTGCAGTGACGATTTCAATCGCAGCCTCCGGACACATTATTGCGCAATTCCGACACCCATTACAAGGATGGCCCTCTTTAAAATAAACGGGTTGAAGACCGTAGGCGTTAAGGGTATCATCCATGGCCAAAGAGTCATAAGGGCAAAAGGGTATACAGAGTTCACAACCCTTGCAAAGATTCTTGTTTATTTTAACTGTCACCATATCTAGGACTGCCTCCCCACGATAGCTTCTCCCTCAGCACTGTATAAAAACTCCTTATCCCGGCATTCACAAGTTTTAACCGCGTAGAAGACCTCTCCACCACTACCACGTCTCCCGGTACCAGCTCCTCATAGACCTGCCCATCAACGGTCAGCCCCCTCCCAACACCCTCACTTCCAACCTCCATCTCTACCTTCGATTCCCCCGAGATTACCAACGGCCTGTTCGTTAAGGTGTGCGGGCATATGGGAGATATAATAAAGGCGTCCAGCTCCGGTGAGAGTATAGGTCCTCCCGCCGCGAGGGAATGGGCAGTTGAGCCTAGCGGGGTGGATACGATAAGGCCGTCGCTACTATAAGTGGTTACGTCTTCATCATCGATGAAGAGTTTTACGGATACCAGTCTGGATAGGGATGCCCTCGATATCACGGCGTCGTTAACTCCCAAAGATTCATTTATCACCGTACCGCTGCGCTCCAATCGGCATTTCAGCAACATTCGAGTATCTATTTTGTACTCGTCTCTAAATATCTTGTCTAAGTAACTATACATATCTTTCGGGGTCAACTCGGCCAAAAAGCCGAAGAGTCCTAGATGAACCCCTATAATAGGGATTCCGTACGGGCTTACTGCCCTCGAAACCCTAAGGAAAGTCCCGTCGCCGCCCAGGGCTATGGCGAAGTCGCCTTCTAGAGGATGCGTCTTCTCCGCCTGAACTATGTCTATAGGAAAAGTCCGGACCCTTTTCTGCAGCCACGAGTCCAACTCCGTGAGGGTATTCTTAATCTTGTCCCTGCTAGTATCTCCAATGATCAATACCTTCTTCATTCAATCTATCGGTGTCTGGCTGCCCTTACCGGCATGGGGATACCTAACTTCTCGATTTCCATCATAAAACGTCCCGATATGCCGCCTTCATCCAGTCCCAGGTCTCTCAACAGCTCCTCCCTGGAGCCTTGCTCAATAAACTTGTCTGGAATGCCAAGCCTTCGTATCTTTTTGACGTCCGCACCCTCGTCAGAAAGCATCTCCAACACGGCGGAACCAAATCCTCCTGCCAGGGCGTGGTCTTCAACGGTAAAAACAATGGGGTGGGTCCTGACTATCTCCAGAATGAGTTCCTTATCTAACGGCTTGGCGAAGCGCGCATTGATAACGGCCACTTCCATCCCATCCCTGCCGAGAATCTCCGCCGCCCTAAAAGAAGGATAAACCATGGCGCCATAGGCAATTATGGCTCCATCATTACCCTCTCTCAAGACCTCTGCCTCACCCCAGGAGAATGATTGAGAGGGAAGGTCAAGCTCTTCGTCGGGTATGTCTGCCCTTGGGTAACGGACACAGCTTGGCCCTTCCGTGTCTACGGCCAGTTTAAGCATCAATTTCAACTCACGGCCATCCTTCGGAGCCATTAACTTCATCCCCGGCAGATGTCTGAGGTACGCTATGTCAAACGTCCCGTGGTGGGTAGGCCCGTCATTCCCTACAAGTCCGCCTCTGTCCATGGCAAACACCACGCTGTTCTCCCTCATCTGAAGACATACGTCATGGAACACCTGATCAAAGGCGCGCTGCAGGAAAGTGGAGTATATGGCGGCCACCGGCCTAAGTCCGGACGCTGCCAACCCGTTCGCCAGCCCCACGGCGTGCTGTTCGCAAATGCCTACGTCGAAATACCTGTCCGGAAATTTATCCCTGAAGGCTGTTAACCCCGTACCGTCCGGCATGGCGGCGGTAACAGCAATTACCTTCTTGTTCTTTTCGGCTATCTCGGCCAATGCATCCCCAAAGACCTTGGTGTACGAGGTCTTTTTTGCCTGCGAGGACTTCACTATCTTGCCGTTGTGAAGCTTGAATGGGCCTGCACCGTGATACTGCGTCGGATTCTCAGATGCCGGCTCAAAACCCTTTCCCTTTTTTGTAATGACGTGGAATAGTATGGGTCCCTTAATGGGCTTCAGCCGATTAATTGTATTGATGAGAAGTGGGATATTGTGCCCGTCTACAGGGCCGTAGTATTTAATCCCCAGGTCCTCAAAGATCTGACCGGGAGTCATACCCCTTTTTACGGCCTCGGTAAGCTGCTCCAGGATATTCTCCACAGGCTTTCCAAAGATGGGTAGTATGTTTAGAACGTGGTGAATCTCTTTCTTAAGGTCTTTGTAAAGGGGAAGAATCCGTATCTCGGTCAGATATTTTGACACGGCCCCAACTGTCGGGGATATGGCCATTTCATTATCGTTTAATACTATAAGTATGTTCTTTTTCATGCCCCCGGCGTGGTTCAGGGCCTCAAATGACATGCCGGCACCAATTGCACCGTCTCCCACCACGGCGACTATCTTTCTGTCCATGTCCAGTATGTCGTTGGCACAAGCCAACCCAAGGGCGGAAGATATGGCATCACCGCTGTGGCCGGAGGTGAACGGGTCGTAGACCGGGCTCTCTTTTTTGTCCGGGAAGCCGCTCAAGCCCTTGTATTGCCGAAGGGTCTGGAAGGCCGTCCTCCTCCCCGTGAGGATCTTGTGTACGTAGCATTGATGGCCCACGTCCCACACCAGACGGTCTGTCTTAAAGTCAAAGCAGTAATGTAATGCCATCGTCAGCTCAACCACTCCAAGGTTGGATGACAGATGGCCGGGATTCTTCGAGACGACGTCTATGATTAGCTCACGTATCTCCTCGGCCAGCTGGGGAAGATCCTCTATGGGCATATTCTTCAAATCTTCCGGATTATTAATAGAATCTACCAACTTGGGCATCTTTTCTCCCTTTAAGGCATCATTGTTTATTACCGGCCTCGGACAACGGTACTTGCGATATGTCTTTCACCAGGAGTCGGCCGTTCTCATCCCTTGCAAATATCTTTAACCTCTTCTCAGCGCCCTCCAGCAGTTCCAAACACTTTCGGTATATTTTAATGCCGTCTTCGTATTTTGCAAGAGATTCATCCAGGCTAAGTTCGCCTTTTTCCAATTCTCCCACTATTTCCTCCAGCCGCTTCAAGGCCGCCTCAAACTTCATGTTCTCTGCCCTTGCAGTTTGTCCACCGCGCTGTCTCCTCTATAACTGAAACGGCGGTACCTCTATGGAAGCGGGTCTCAATCCTGTCTCCACGCCTCAAGCCTTTTGTTGTAGTAAGCGCCTTGCCGTTTTTGGTGGTGATGGAATAACCCCTGGTCAGCACCTTCAAGGGGCTAAGGCCTTCAATCTTGCTGCCCATCCCGATAAGGCGCTCCCTGTTCAATGCAAGCAAATGGCCCATACCCTTACTAAACCCGTATAAAAGCTCTTCAACCCTGGCCCTGTACCGGAGGACCATGTCGAGCGGCTGGCGAAAGCCGTACCTGCGCGGAAACTCCAACAGTCTGTCTCTTGCGTCCTCCAGCTTACCGCACACTGCTCGCCGCATCCTGGAGGCGAGCGTATTCACTCTCTCCAGGAGTTCGTCCCTTACGGGGGCTACCATCTGTGCAGCCGCAGAGGGTGTCGGTGCCCTCATGTCGGCCACAAAATCAGAAATGGTGAAGTCAATTTCATGGCCCACTGCCGATACCACAGGTATTTGGGAGGAATATATGCTCCTCGCCACTACTTCCTCGTTAAAGGCCCAAAGGTCCTCTATACTGCCGCCGCCCCTGCCGATTATGATGACATCTACGGGGTAATTGGAGACGTTGTTGTTAATGTCGGTTACCGCCAAGGCTATTTCCTCGCCTGCCCCGTCTCCTTGAACTTTTACGGGGTAGATAACGGTCTCTATCTGGGGTGATCTCGTGTGCATGATTTTTAACATATCCATCAGGGCGGCGCCGCTTAGAGAACTTACTATAGCCACTCGCTGTGGCAAAAACGGCAGCGGCTTCTTGCGGGCAGGGTCAAAAAGGCCCTCTTTTTCCAGGCGGTCCTTTAGCTGCAAAAATGCCAGCTGAAGCGGGCCTATACCCCTTGGCTCTACGACCTCGATTATGAGCTGATACTGGCCTCTCGGGGGGTAAACGGAGATCGAACCGAAGGCGATAACCTGCATTCCGTCTTTCAGACTAAAAGGTATTTTGGAGGCAGCGGCACGAAACATCACGGCTTGAAGCTGCGCCCCTTCATCCTTTAAGGTCATGTAGACATGACCAGAATCCGGCCTTCTTATATTGGACGCCTCCCCTCCTATCCATACCCCGCAGAATTCCCTTTCTACAGAATCTTTAACCTTCTGGGTGACTTCGGAGACCGTGTAGACCCTTTTTGCCGTATGCCTTGGTTCTTTGACAAGGGTTATTGTGTCGAAACCGTTCATATCCCGTTATTCTCGCAGACCACCAGTCTTTCAATACCCAGCGCCTTGCCTGTGGAGGCATCAACCGTTATGATAGCGCCGCTCATCCTCACGTCCTTTTCTGCCACCTCGAAACGCGTCGGCATTTGCGTAACCATGAACTTTAGGACATGGTCCTTGTTCCTGCCCAATACAGAATGATAGGGCCCGGTCATTCCCAGGTCGGTTATGTAGGCGGTGCTGCCCGGCAAGACCCTCTCATCTGCCGTTTGTACGTGGGTATGAGTCCCCACAACGGCGCTTACCCTGCCATCCAGATACCAGCCCATGGCAACCTTTTCAGAGGTCGCCTCAGCATGAATATCAACTATGATTATTTGCGTCTTCCTTGAAACGTCCTCAAGTATGCGGTCAACCACGCGGAATGGGCAATCTATGGGAGACATGTACACCCGTCCCAACAGGTTTATAACGGCTATATCGGGCTGTAAATGGTTTTTTATCACCACCCATCCTCTGCCCTTGGCCAGCGGTGAGTAGTTTGCAGGTCTGAGGACCCTTGTATCCGTCTCCAAGACCTGTATCGCCTCCTTTTTTCTCCACACGTGGTCTCCCGTGGTAATGGCGTCGAGTCCTGAGGCGAACAGCCCCTTGACCACATCCGGGGTTATGCCCGAACCATCAGCGGCATTTTCCGCGTTGGCAATGGCAAAATCTATATTTTTCTCCTTTATAAGAGCGGGGAGCCTATTTTCCACAATGGCCCGCCCCGGTTGCCCCACGATGTCGCCCAAGACCAGGATATTAAGTTTCATTTCCAGCCGATCTGCTATTCAAGATTGATTAGGTGCCGCTGCGCCCTTACAGGGGATTAGTTGGTTTTCCGTCTAAGCCGTTTTTTCAGCGACTTTTCGATGTCCGCAGGGACGAAGGCACTCACGTCCCCCCCAAGGCTGGCCGCTTCCTTTATAAGGGTGGAATTTAAGAAAGAATACTGCTCGCTGGTCATTATGAAAATCGTCTCTATATCCTTTCTAACGGCACGGTTGGTGAGAGCCATCTGAAATTCATATTCAAAATCTGATACGGTTCGTATGCCCCTTAAGATGATATGAATGTTCTTCTTACGAAGGTAATCAACAAGCATACCTTCAAAGCTGTCCACCTTTACGTTCTTAAGGTGCTTTATGTGGTCGGCTATCATCTGCTTTCGTTCTTCAACGCTAAACAACGGCTCTTTAATGGGATTGATGCCTATTGCCACAATTACTTCGTCAAATACCTTACTGCCCCTTTCAACTACGTCCAGGTGTCCGAAGGTAAGTGGATCAAAGGTGCCCGGATAGACCGCTTTCGTCATCGTTATCTCCCTGCCAAGGAATAGCTTTGCCCTATACTTTTCGCAATACCCTTGGGCTGGAATACAAAACTGAAGACCTTATTGCGATCTACGACGTCGAAAAACACGTTGAAACCGGCAATCCAATCGTGGGATTCTCTGGTAAAGGAGAAATTACTGAAAAGATTTTTTGAAGTTGTGTCGCCGCTTTCGGTTCTGGCTCCAAGATCAAAGGCCTCCGCAACGTTCAAACGCCACTTTTTGCCGATCAGCGTATTCGTACTAAGCGTTACAGTATTGCTGGTCTTGTCTATGTGCCTGAAACCGACAAAATAGTCCCAGTCTTCAGACCTCTTAAACGTAGTGCCTATGTTTAACACATCGAAAGTCTTGTTGCTCAAATTAAACTCGTTGCCTACAGATTCCAGGGTTATTCTGTTGGTAATTGGCGTTCTAAGGTCGAATTGCAGATAACTGTCCCGCCGGGGTATAATGACGCCTTCCGGGGTCATCAGTGTGGGAACTACTAAATTAGTTGCCGTCTTCTTCGGCGAGTTAAGGAGATGCGCTCCGATATCAAACTCAAGCAGGTCCACAGTCGTCAGCGCCCAAGGCGGTCCACGACGTGTCTGCATGCGGTTCCTTAAGCTGATGGTTGCCGTGTTATAGTCGTTCAGTGCGTCTGACCTCTCGTACTGGAGGAGGTCTTCAGGCTTTTTTGTTACGATTGGAGCCGCTATCCATCGGACTTCCGGAGTGATTATGTGCCGTAACCCATTTATCCTGAGGAGCTTGTTCTCCAGGGCATAAGCCCTCCATAACTGGGTGCTTCCTTCAAAGCCAAGGCTGCCAATAAATCTCCCTGTAGCGTCACCGTTAGGTCCGTTATTTTCTAGGCTCTTACTGTAGCCAGTCAGCCTCCCGCCCACAAAGGGATTAGCCTTTAGGATCCACCACTTAAACGGGGCGCTGAGGGTATTATCCGAGTCGAACCGGAAGGATTTCCCGGTAGTCGACCTGAGCCTATTGAACACGTCGTTATTGGAGGATTCCAGTTCATTACCTATTTGCATGTTGAGGTATCCGAAGTTAGATTCGGAGGTCATATTGAGCCTATTTTCCCACAGTGGCTGCCCTATGGCGTGGTAGGTCACTTGCGGCCATGCCTCGAAGCCCGTCTGGAATTTATTTATTTCGTCTTTCGCAAGGAAGGTAGCACCCCGATTGTCCTTAAGTCTCCTGAGGTTCAAATACGTTTCCTGTTTCTTGCCCTCTTGGAACTCCTCTTCGAAGTATTCTTTTAAAAAGCCCCTGTCGCTGAGGTAGGAAAGCTCCGTGTCCGCGCGCAATTCTTCCGTAACTTCCTGTCTGTTGCGCCAGAGGACCCTTCCCCTGTTTTTATCTGTAATTGGCAGGCGCGGGGGTACTTCATCCCTAAGCAGTTTGTCTTTAACGTAGTATGTCTCGAGAAAACCTTCTGTCCCTGTATCATCACGATCGTATTCAAACTCGAAGCCACCCGCAGGCCCTCTTTTATTGAGATATTCTAACTTTGTAACCAATGAGCTCCAATCACTCAGGCTGGAGGGGACAAACGCCAGTGCATATGGGTTCCAAGCCGTGCGGAGGAAGGTCCCGAAACGCTGAGATGACCCGACACCGTAACCTATTAAGAGGGATTCCTTTTTCTGGGTATCGTATTTGTAAACCGGCAGATAGGCAGTGGGTATCTGACCAAAGTAGAAGACGTTATCGTACGCCTTAGCCTCTGTGTAGGTCTCTCCGTCCTCAACCCGTCTTTTTATTCTTATCTTCGGACTCTTAACGTGAAAATGCGGGTGGCCAAAAGAACACGTAGTTAAATAGCCATCCTTTACTTCGTATGAATCTGGGTCTATTTGCTTCATCTCCCTACCACCCATATATATGGGTAATGGGAAGTTCTTCACCGTCGTTTTAATCTTGGGGTTTACATAAAAACCTTTGGACTCCTTAAAATTTTCAAATACCTTGTCCGCATGCTTTATTTCCTTCGCTTTCTCACTGGCAGCGATGGTTACGTTGCCTTCGGCATAAAACTCCTTAAGACTCGGCGTCTTCTTACCTTCCTTCTCCTCTTGGTCAAACCACAATATGGCGTTGTCCGCCGTCATCAACTGCTCGCCGCGTCTAATCTCTACGTCGCCGACAGCCACTATTACCCTCTTACCGCCCTCTTCCCAGCTGTCAATGTCATTGGCTACAACATCTACCACTCCCGGCACGCCAGGCGGGCCACCCTCCAATTCGAGTTCAAGCGGCTCCTTATAGGCAAACTCAGGCAAGTCCAGCTCCTTTATTTTCTTCAGCTTTAAATGGTTACCCACCAGCTGCTCTTCGCCAAATGTCTGCACAGGCGCTCCGCTGTAGGTATTTACCATAACACCGGCAATCGTTTCCAGTTGCAGATAGACCTCTTCATATTTTTCATAGTCTCGTCCCTGTATTAAAACCACATCACCCTGAGACAGGATTTCCACCCGGGCCTCCGGCTTCTGTCCAGCCTCCAGCTCATAGAACCAGCAGACCACGTTATTGGCGCTTAACTGCATTTTCCCCTGGGTTATCTTCACGTTACCGCCGGCGGAAAAGACCCGCACCCCTTCCATCTGCCAGCTGCTCACGCCGTCAGCAATAATTCTGATCGGATACTGTGATATGTTTACTGTGATTATGCCCTTAGAATAGGCAGTTGCCCCAAACCCTATACATGTGGGCATCACTATGAGGAGAATTAGCAGGCGGCGCAGTATTTTCATTATTCTGACAGGGATGATGTTCTAGGGCATCTCTTGCCCAAGGCGCGATTATATTTGCAACCGTACAGGGTTGTCAACCAAAAAACTAATAAGTTATTCCATATGTAGCAGGTTTACCCTCTAGTGACACTATATATAGACTTTACCTATGTGTATGGAAAAATCCGGGCCTAATTAGTGCTGGATTTAGGTGTGAGACCGGGTTTGGAAACCCTTACAATCTGATGCCGTTTATAAAAAGGGCTGTGGCCATAAGGACAATTGCCATGCCTATCAGTTTCTTTGTAGTGGAAGGGCTTAAAGTAACGCCTAGCTTAGCGCCCACATACGCGCCGGCCATAGAGGCCACACCCATGGTGAGGAAGACGGATAGGTCAAGATTTCTATGGACTATATGGCCCCCAAACCCTGATATGGCCGTAAATAAGCTGATGACCATGTTGGTGCCGGCGGCTGTGACAGGCGCCAACCCCATTGCCTTTATCATGGCTGGCACCCGAAGGCTTCCCATCAGCAGCCCGGCCATACCCCCGACAAAACCCAGAACGAACCCACTCAGCGCCGCCAACACCTCGCTATTTTCCTTGACCCTTGTCATACAGTCCGGTTGCGAGGTGGGTACAGAAGGACCTTCCCTATCCGGCTGCCCCTCATTTAGCGGACCCGTCCCAACCTTTTCGTTGACTGCACCGCGCAGCATATCAAGACCCACACAAAAGTACATAAGGCCAATAAAAATAAGAAGCCATTTATACGAGACAAATTTGCTCGAATACCCGCCAAGAAATGCCCCAATACAGGAAGAACCGCCCATGAAAATGAGAATAGAGATATTCACAAATCCACCCTTCCAGTACCAATAGGAGGCCGTGACGGCCGTCAACGTATCTATGCCAAGATTGGTGCCGGCCGCTATGTGGGGGGTAGGCACTATTGAATAAACGACAGGCAACCTCAACGCACCAAGGGGCAGGCCGGTGACTCCGGCAAGTACACCGATTATTAAACCAACTATAGCCCCGAAAAGAAGTTTCAGGTCAGCAAACTGGATTAGAAGCGCATCCACTCTTGTTTATTGCCACACAAACGTTTTCCGGAGGCTTATAATACGAGACCTCTAAAAAAGCTACTCGATACCATGATGTCATTCTGAGCGAAGTGAAGAATGACAATTACACAGACTTTTTCGGAGCCCTCAATGCAAGAAAGGGTTCAAACCGTGAAAGAAAATAAGATACTTAACGATAGAGACCTCTGAAAAATACAAAATTTTGGTGCGGGGGTGTAATATATTACGCCCCTACAGTGGCCAGCGACCCGCCTGAGGTGGACTGGACTCCAAAGAAGACAATTTTGCAGAGCTCTCCGATAGAAGACTAGCAGGTTTCTCATGTCGTATCAAGTTAGTTTATACTACCTGGATTTATCGAGGGCTTAGAAAACCCTGTATCGCAGTCGTTCTGAGGGAGTGAAATCCATCTCGGCGGAAAGGATGATGTCATAAAAAAGCTAGATTCTCGGCTTTGCTCAGAATGACATAGGGCACTGGAGCACTTTTGGAGAACTCGCATGATAATTATGTAGGGTCTCCCGGGAGTCTCTGCCCTTAGAGGCGGAAAAATCTATTTGACAATCTTTGGTAAATCCGTAGAATTTGTTTACTTTCTCTAAGGTTTGGTCAAGAATAGTGAAGCTATCTAACAAAACAGAATACGCCATCCTGGCACTCATGGAGCTAGGGCAAAGATACGGAAGGGGTTACGTTCATTCACGTGAAATAGCGCGTTCCAGGGACATCCCCCCTTCGTTTCTGGAAAGGATACTCCTTAACCTTAGGAACGCGGGCATTGTTATGAGTCATAGGGGTGCAAACGGAGGTCACTGCCTGGCAGTAGACCCAAAAGATATTAGCATTAGAGAGGTTATAGAAATCTTTGAGGGTTCTCTGGCACCTGCCGATTGTGTAAATGAACGTTCTCAGATGCCAATGTGTCATGTCGCCGCCTGCTGTGTGATAAAAGACCTGTGGCAGAACATGTACGATGCCATGCTGGAAAGTATTGAAAATGTGACACTTAACAACCTTGTCCTACAGGAAAAGCGGGGTCAAGAGGCGACCATGTATTATATCTGATTTTTTATTTCCAACATTCTTGACTTAGTTTGCAACAAAGTTATGAAGGTGGGCCAACTAGCTCCTGAAAGATACCGTATGACAACGAAAGTGGTTAATATAGATACCGATATACTGATTATTGGCGGCGGGGCCGCGGGCTGTTACGCTGCCGTGGAGGCCAAGACGCTGGAGCCTGGGGTCCGCTGTCTCATTATGGAGAAGGCCCATATTGACAGAAGTGGTTGTCTGGCCATGGGGCTTAATTCAATAAACGCTTACTTGCACCCCGGACAAGACCCTGGGTCGTATCTTAACTATGTAAAAAAGGAGTTTATGGATGTATTGAGAGAGGACTTGGTGCTCAGCATTGCGGAGGGACTGAACGATGTGGTTAGAAAGGTAGAGAAATGGGGGCTGCCTATAGAGAAGACCAAGGATGGTAATTACAAACCAAGGGGTAAGCGAGGTGTAAGGGTGCACGGCGAGCGACTAAAGCCCATCCTTGCCGAGGCCGTGCGCAGGAGCAAGGTAAATGTGCTTAACCGTGTGGCAGCCACTAACTTGATAGTTTCTGACGGCAGAGTTACGGGCGCTTTTGGCCTGGGTGTGAGGGACGGGCAGCTTTATGTGGTAAAGGCGAGAGGTGTGATTGTAGCCGCCGGCGGCGCATCGGGCCTCTACAGACCTGCCAACTCGGGAAACGGCAGACACCTCATCTGGTATTGTCCTTGGAACGTTGGTACGGGCTATGCCCTTGGAATCCGCGCAGGCGCTGAGATGACCAGTTTTGAAAACCGCTTTGTTGCCCTGAGGGTAAAGGATGTCCAGGCCCCTACGGGAACGCTGGCGCTTGGTGCAGGCGCAAAACAGATAAATGCGCGAGGCGAGCCTTATCTGGACAAATATTATGCGGACCATCCTATCAGGAACAGCAGTACGTACTTCAGGCTGCTGACCACCATGCTGGAGAATGCTGCGGGACGCGGCCCCTGCTATCTGGATCTGAGTCATCTCGGTAGGGGCACCAAAGAGGAGAGGCAGTTCAAAGAAGACCTGCTTCATATGAGCCCCACGGCGGCGCTCCTGTGGGCAGGACGTAAAGGCAGCGGCGGCCGTCTCGAGATATCCGGCAGCGAACCCTATATAGTGGGTGGGCACGGTGAGGCGGGGTATTGGATAGACGTAAGGCGCCGGACGTCTTTGCCCGGTCTCTATGCGGCGGGCGATGTTGCGGGTGGTGCGCCGAAGAAATACGCAAGCGGTTCGTGGGTGGAGGGTCGTATTGCCGCCAGGACTGCGCTTGAAGAGATGGGGTCGGTTGAAACCCCGGATATTGACGCCGATATTGTGGAGAGGGAGAAAGAGCGGGTAACGGCACCCCTGAAGAGGGACACAGGCATCCGCCCGCAGGATATGGAGGAGAGGCTTCAGAAGCTCATGGACGAGTATGCGGGAGGGCTTTCTACTCGTTATGAATTGAACGAGGAAAGGCTCCTTATTGCCAGAGACCTTTTGCCCGGGCTGCGCAGCCATGCCGACTTACTTACGGCGGGCGGCTATCACGAGCTTGTATCCGCCTTGGAGGTGCTGGACCGCATAGACGTAGCCCGCGTGGTGGTAGAGCACCTGTTGTACAGAAAGGAGACCCGCTGGCCGTGTTCGCAGAGCCGCCTTGATTATCCAGAGAGGGATGACGACCGTTGGTTGAGATTCGTAAACTCCATGATGGACACAAAAACCGGGGCTATAAAGATAATTGAGCGAGGGTTGAATGGTAACGATAGACTATAACGTTTGTAACCGCTGTGGCGATGCTAAAGAAAAGCGTTGTGAGCGGATATGCCCCGGCGACCTTATCACGCAGGATGAGGGCGGGTGGCCCGTGGTGAGACCGCTGGAGGATTGCTGGGCCTGTACGTCTTGCGTTAAGGACTGTCCGGTAGCGGCAATAAGCCTGCGGCTGCCGTTTCAGATAGAACAGGATGCAGGCGCATCGTTAAAGGCAAGCGCCAGAGGCGACAAGACCTTTTGGACTATAACAGATCGCAAAGGGGAAAAAGAAGAGTTTACACTAGAGGCTGTGAGGAAGAATGTTTCTTAAGAGGAGGGACTAAGAGGCGATGACAATAGAACCGCATGGTGGAAGACTTATAGACAGGGTTGTTCACGGGGCTGCCAAAGTTGAGTTGTTGGATAGAGCCGCAAAGAAGCTGCAGCGACTGAAGCTAACCCCTCAGGAGGTATATGACATTGAGTTGATTGCTACCGGGGCCTTTAGTCCTCTTGAAGGTTTTATGTGTAAGGCGGACTACGACAGCGTTGTGGACACGATGCGGCTGGAGAACGGAGTTGTTTGGAGCCTTCCGGTCGTCCTTGCTGCCGGTAATAAAGAGGCAGATAATCTTAAAGAGGGTGAAGACATTGCGCTGGAGGACGGCTCCGGTACGGTGCTTGCCGTACTGCACCTTCAGGAGAAATTTCATTATGACAAGGAGAAGGAGGCCCTGGAGGTGTACGGTACAAAGGACGATAAGCACCCCGGGGTGAATCGTCTTTATAATAGTGGTGACGTGCTTCTCGGCGGTAAGGTAAGCGTGGTCAATCGTCCCAAGCACAACGACTTCATCAAATACAGGCTGGATCCGGCGGACACCAGAGAACTCTTTCACAAAAAGGGCTGGAGGCGAGTGGTAGGCTTCCAGACCCGCAATCCCGTGCACAGGGCGCATGAGTACATCCAGAAGTGCGCGCTCGAGGTGGTAGATGCGCTGTTGCTGCACCCTCTGGTGGGTGAGACGAAAAAGGATGATATCCCAGCCGATGTAAGGATGTCCTGTTACGAGGTCTTACTGGAGAACTATTATCCAAGAGACAGGGTAGCCTTGTCTGTCTTCCCCGCGGCCATGCGTTATGCCGGGCCTAAGGAGGCCATATTTCATGCCATTGTGAGAAAGAACTATGGGTGCACGCACTTCATAGTGGGGCGGGACCACGCCGGGGTGGGGAGTTATTACGGCAGCTTCGACGCCCACTACATCTTTGATGAGTTTGACAGGGATGATATAGGCATCGTACCGTTGTTCTTTGACCACACCTTTTATTGCAAGAGCTGTTATGGGATGGCTTCTTTTAAGACCTGTCCCCATGGCTCAGAGCACCACGTTGCCCTGAGCGGCACGGAGGTGAGAAAGATGCTTGTGGAGGGTCAGATGCCGCCGTCGTCGTTTACCAGGCCGGAGATTGCCAAGATACTCAGTGCACATTACAGGTGTGAATCGGAACAGCATAAATAACCCAGCCGGACCGGAACGCAAGCGGCAGGGCGTTTGTCAACACGGGTGTATTTACCCCCTTAGGATGGTGGTCAGCGTATCTCCGGCGCGTAGTCTTCTCCCACTCCTTTTACAAGGGCGGTCTTTGCGCTGGTAATAAAGCTCCTGGTGGTTACTAAATCTGAGGCATCTCTGGCAATAATGGTCACGGTATTTGGACCTTCCTCAAGAGGTATTTCGGCCTTGAAATTGAGTTTCCTGATTTCTCCAGCCTTCTCAGGAGTATTTAGATAGACCTTGTCATTATTTACCATAATGTAAACGTACTTTACTCCACTTTCGTCCGTAACACTGCCGGATACAACCGTTCTCAACGTGTTTGAAAGATATGGGGGATGTTCCATTTTTATGATAGGAGGTGTGCGTTGAACGTGAAGTTCCGGCGTAACCGCCCCATACGCAGATTCGTCTGTTTCATGTACGTCCCTGGCGAGCACCCAGCCCCAGCCGTCGTTTGAGAGTTTTATCCTGTACCAGCCCGGTACCCAACCATTTGCCTTGAAGACATTACCTTTTTTCATGACGTTCATTACGGGTGAATCCGTAGACCTTCCCCCGTACACAGGGGTTTCGTCTCGAATAACGAGTAAGTCTTTAGACATATCAGTCAGTGCCGGGGACTCCTTGGTCTCCAATACGGGAAATGTGAGTTTGTCAGTAAGGTAGACGCCAAGGGTCAAGTCCGTTACCACAAGTTTTACGGTGAATTCATTTGCCTCTATACTGTCTCTGACATGTAAACGCAAGGATACGGTCTTGCTCTCCCCGGGTGCCAGTTCGCCTATCTCTTGCGATCCCTTTTCTACAAAAACCTCCTTATCGCTGAGTTCCCTTAGTGTAACGACGTTTTTTGTGCTCTTGCCCTCCCCAACGTTTTTTACGGTTACCAGGAGGTCTATGTGTTCGCCCCTCTGTATAAGGCCATCGTCACTGGGTTTGTAACCATCTACACCGCTCTCTGTAATTTGGTATGTGTAGGCGAACTCCGGTCTCTTCAGTGCCTCCGTGATAAGGTTGCCATGTAGGTCTTTCGGGATATGGCCGTTTGCTTCACTGAATTTAACGACGAACTCGTCGCTTCTGTCAAGTGCACTCTTGGGTATCTCTACCTCATGTGAATAACTTTTGGATGTTCCTCCCTCAATCCTTCCCAGTGGAAACTCTAGTTTATCGAGAAGGGGGTTTTTCGACTCGGAAATGGCAAACATCCTGTACAGCGTTCCGTTACTTTCGTTGGTTACATTGATGGTGACGGTGGCCTTTTCTCCAGCCGTTACTTTTTCGCTGGCTGGGTTAAGGGATAGTGTGGCTACCGGCTTAGGCGCAGCCGGGCTCTTTCCCTCTGACCAATCAATCCCGTGCTCATTAAGGGCTGCAACGATTCGCTCTTCTTCACTTTTCTTGAGTTCCTCGAGGGTAGCTCTCATGTCTTCCAGCATTTCCTCGCTTCTGGAGGAGGTTGTGCTCTTAATGAGTCTCTTAACTAACTGGATCTGGGGATCCTTTGACAGGTCCGTTGACTTATAGGGGTCATCCGGCTTTACATCCTCAGTTTCGCCTTCACCCTCGGACGGTTCCTCAGAGGCTTTTAGGTACCTTAGCGTATCCAATGGTTCTTCCTGGACGCCGGGGGAACCGTACAGATGCCCCTCCATGTCAGATTCCCTCAATGCGCCTGAGTTGCCCTTGACAAGGTATATGTCCTTCTTGCCGACGATCACCGGTACAAGTGAGATGTCGGGGGATACTCCTATCGTTTGAATGTCTCTGTATAAAGGGGTGAGATACTTTGCGACTGTAAGTTTCAGCGCTGAACCGTCTGCCATGTCTATGAGCTGTTGAACCGTGCCTTTTCCGAAGGTCCTGTCGCCCACCAGAACGGCCCTGTTGTTTTCCTTAAGGGCGGCCGCTACTATCTCTGCACCGGATGCGCTGTTGGAGTCTATAAGTATTATTATGGGGCACGTAAGGAGGTCGTCTTCCGACTCCTTCGCAACCTCTACTTCGCGGCGTCTTTTCCCGGGTCCGGTGGTTACTACGATTATCCCGTTGTCGAGGAACTTGTCAGACACCTTTATGGCCTGGTCAAGCAGTCCACCCGAATTGTTTCTCATATCCAGGACAATGCCTTTGATCTTGCCGGTTTCCGAACTCAGGTGCTTGATTTGTCTGTCCAAGTCATCTGCGGTGTCCTCCTGGAAGTTTCTGATTCTTATATATCCGTAACCCTCTCCGAGGGATTGAGATTCCACGCTTGGCAAGGCTATTATTTCCCTTTTGAGCTGGATGGTCTCTTCTTTGGCCGTCTTATCTCTGTGCAATAAGAGGGTAACCTTTGTATCCGGCGCGCCTCTCAACTTATTCACGGCGTCGAACAGGGACATGTTAACGGTCGACTCATTGTCTATCTGCATAATCTTGTCACCACTTTTTAGGCCTGTCTTATGGGCGGGGGTACCCTCAATGGTTGATATTACCGTGAGATGCATGTCCCTTATTCCAACCACCATGCCAAGTCCACCGAATCTTCCTGACGTTCCTATCTTGAATTCCTTGTATTCTTTCGGCGGGAATAGTACGGAGTGCGGGTCAAGGTCGGATAGGATGCCGTTTATGGCGGCGTACTCAATGTCGCTTGGTTTCGGTTCGTTCGGTTCGGGGCGGTTTGTCTGGATAAAGAGCAGCGAATCCTTGAGGAGTGTCAACATATCGTCAAGGGTTTCTATGCGGCTGGTGGACAGCGTTCTTTTTGCGCCACCGGTGAAAATGTCTACCATGTCGGATGATTCGGAGGTCTGCACTAATACGCTGGGTAGGAGTCTTTCTGTCCAGGACAACGCCTCCGTCAGCATCTGTCGGGGATGTATCCTGTCGTGGTCTACGTAGAACCTCTCGACGTATGAACACACGGCCCCGGACAGCCTGTACTTGGCTACGGCGTCGTCGCTGTACCAGTCCAGAAGAAATGCATCGCACGGATTAACAATTATTGCAAGGGACAGGACGACTAAGAGAAAAATGGTTATTGGAAGGGTTCTTGGGGAATTTCTAGGAGAAGGATACATCGGTTTTATTCCGTTTGTTCAGCATAGCGCTGTTTATATATATGGGATTGGGCTCGTTAATAACAAGAAAAGAGAGGTTTAACGAGCATAAATACTCATTTCCAGATGATAAGGCCAATCTTCATTTTTGTCAAGAAGAACTCTCCAGCGCATCCCTTACGAAGCCATTTGAGCGGGAGAGTCTTTTCTGTGCGTCTCCGTAGGAGATGCCACGCAGGTGCATTAATATGGCGGTCTTTGTCCTTCCACGGGCCTTCTTTAGGAGCCTTTTTGCTGCCCGTCTTGATTGACCGGTGACTTGCATGACTATACGCTCGCTGCGGTCAGTCAGTTTGTCGTTTGTGGCGTTCAGGTCAACCATCAGATTCCCGTAAACCCGGCCAGTCTTTATCATTGCGGCTGTGGTTAAAGTATTGAGGACGAGTTTCGTAGCCGTCCCTGCCTTCATCCGCGTGGAACCTGTAATTACCTCTGGGCCCGTGACCGGCCGTATGATTACGTCAGTGGGTGTTTCCGGTTTGGTGCCCGGGTTGCAGGTTAGGAAGACGGTCTTGGCCCCCATCCTCTTTGCCGCCTTTATAGCCGATTGTACAAATGGAGTTGTACCCCCGGCGGCAATACCAACCACCGTATCGGTATCTTTTATACCTACCTTGTATATGGCCCTTTCGCCTTCTGGGCGTCTGTCCTCCGCCCCTTCCACGGAGCGGAATACGGCCCTCCTGCCGCCGGCGATGATGCCCCGTACCAGCCCGGGCGGCGTACCGAAGGTCGGCGGCATCTCTGATGCGTCCAGTATGCCCAGTCGGCCGCTGGTGCCTGCCCCGACGTAGAACAAACGGCCCCCGCTTCTGAACGACTTTACTATCAACTCTACTGCGCGGGCGATGTTCTTGCGTTCCTTGTGAACGGCTGAAGCCACCTTTGCATCTTCTTTGTTTATTATGTCCACTATATCCAGAGTGCCCTTAGAGTCTATGTCCTTTGTTTCGTGAAGTATCTTCTCTGTTAACAATTTCGACCTATCAATGACGGTGTGCCCTACTTTTGAAAGAAGGTTCTTGACGCTTTCTATCTTGCGCCTTGAGACAAGATTCTTCAGGTCTTTAATTTTACGCTTCGAGATAAAATTTCTCACTTTCTTCATCCTGGGCATCGTGTTTCTCCTTGAAGGCGGAGGCGCGGCATGCCCGCCAAGACGGACCTGTCATGCCAAAGGTGGATTCGCCACGTTGCTGGGCGAACCTTTGACATGGTCATGCCTCTACCTCCATTCATAATTATGATAATACTATGAATGATACCTCTGAAAAACTAGAGATTTTTAAAAAGGATATCTTCCTGGAGAAAATTATAGTTTAGTAGAATACGTTTGAAGCAGCTTACTTACTGAGGTGCCTTTTTCAGTCCCTCTATCATCCTGGGCACTACCTGGAAGAGGTCGCCTACTATACCATAATCGGAGACCTTGAAGATCGGGGCATCGGGGTCCTTGTTGATAGCAACGATGCATCCGGATGACATCATCCCTGCAAGGTGCTGGGGAGAGCCGGAGATACCGCAGGCTATATACAATTCGGGTGCGACCGTCTTGCCGGTGAGACCTACTTGTGTATCGGCGGGCCTCCAGCCTGCATCCACCGCTGCCCTTGAGGCACCCACCGCACCGCCAAGGAGACCTGCCAATTCCTCAAGCATCCCATAGTTCTCCGAACCCTTCATACCCCTTCCACCTGAGACAACTACCCTGGCCTCAGCAATGTCCATGCCGTATTCCTTTTCGTAGATAATCTCTTTCAATACGGTGCGCAAACCGGGTAGAGACTGGGTCGTTACACTTGTAACGGCGGTCTCCTTTCCAAAAATCTCTTTTGCCTTACTAAAGGTATTCGGCTTCAGTGTAACGACCTGGAATTCAGGGTGGCTGCTCTTAACGGTGGCTATAACCTTGCCCCCATACACAAGCCGCCTAGCCTCCAGCAAAAAATCAGCCATACTAAGCCAGATACAGTCGGCGATATATGCCCCTCCCAGCCGAGCTGCCAGCCTGGGTCCCAAGTCCTTGCCCATCGCAGTGGCCGGAAGAAATATGGCCACAGATTTTTTGCCAGCTACAGTATCTACCAAGACATGGACATATACCTGGCTGTTGTATTCTTTTAGTATCTCGGAATCAGCCACGAAGATCTCGTCGGCACCGTAATTGAGCAAAGACTTAGTTATAGTTTCCATCTTATGGCCCAGTACGAATATACTAAAACCCAGCCCACAGGCATCCGACAGACGCTGAGCCTCCCCGATAACCTCAAGGTTGACATTCTTAAGCCCCCCGCCCCGCTGCTCTGTTATAACCAGGATTCCTTGTGGCATATCTTTATCTTCTCATAACGCAGATGCACCGTTTTTCATAACTTGTTGCACCACAGAGCTAAAGCCATATGGCAACACCGGTATATATAACGTAGCGGACAGCCGCAAAAGCTATCCCTACAGAGTTCGTCAACAGTCTCACATTGTCATTGCGGGCGAAGCGAAGTAATCTCATAAGTGGCTTTTACTAAAAAGCATGAGATTGCTTCGCAGCTTTCACTCCTCGCAATGACGGCTTTGTGAGTTTTGCATAGGTCTCATTCCATTTCCCCAGTTCTTCTGTTCTTTCGCTGCCTCATTGCGTACCTTAAGGTTTTGCGAACCTGGTTCTCATTTATCTCCGGAGAACGATACTTACTAAGAACGGACTTTACATTACTCACATCAAATTCCCTCTGTTCAAACACATAGGGGAGATAATTTTGGGCCATCTTATAAATGTCATCTTCCAGCTTAAGAAGGACCTGATGTTTGATACCTTCCGATTTTTTATAATCCCTTTTCCCAATAAAGCTAACTCCGCGGATGTCGAGTACCTCAAGAATTAGCTCAAATAGTCTTCGGCATGAAACGGCTTTACTGGTAAGGTTAAAGGTCAATCCTTTACTGCTGTCTTTCGCGCTGATCTGAACAAAAATTTTTACAAACTTATCCAGAGGCATCATACTGAGATTGGCTTTTTCATCACAGGGAAACCTTATCGGCAGGATAAGGTTGTTTCCCTCGAGCTTAATACCAACTTGTTTGAATGGCTCTGTATCTTTTTTTACTTGCGCCACAAGACGTCTGCGTAAAAGGGAAAAGGCCTGGGCAAAGGCATAGTAACCTGCAAACCCCGGTATAGCGCCGGTAAGTGAGTTACCGATGACTACGCCTAACCTATAAATTACGGTGTCAAAGTGGTTATTGGATTTGTCTCGCAGCAGGATTTCGGCTTCGCATTTCGTCCGCTCATATACGTTATGAAAACCATCCTTTATAAAACTCAGGTCATCTTCCCTGATCACTCCTTGTCTCTTCCCACAAACATAGGCAGAACTAAAATGGTGAAGTCTTTCCACTCCTAACTTACAAGCAAGGCGCATAACATTTTTAGTGCCGCCAACATTAGTTTGCCAGGACTGCCGTCGTGTTTGACCAAAACCCAAATCGGCAGCGCAGTTCACCATCTCTTCTATACCATTCAGCGCTTGGCAGTTAGTCTCGGATAGGCCGCAATTGGGCAGAGTAATATCACCCTCAAAGACCTGAGGCGTGGATAAATTGACATTGTTCCCATAAAAAGAAAGGGCTCTTACAACCCTTTCCTTGGCCGACCGTCCGTCTCTACCCCTCCGGGCTAAAAACCAAATATGGTGACCGTTCTTAAATAACTCCCATCCAAGAGCGCTACCAACTACACCGGTGCCTCCTATGAGGAGAATCTTTCTCTTCCGCACAGTAAGGGCTCCCTTCTGGAGTGGAGGATGCGTAAATCATATTTGTAACCCTCAAAGGGTGGTTGTGGGCAGGATTTATTTCGGACCCAAAACTTGTATTGGCAAGCATCCTTGTTCAAGTTATCTTGTCCTGTTGGTGGACAGGGGTCGAATTTTTGAGATTATGTTCGATGGCTATTGTTGTGGTGGCTCGATGTATTCCTTACTGAACAGGCGCTGTACCCGCTTGTCGGCGTCAAGGAGGCTGGTGAGCACCAGTTCTATGCCGGCCTCGGTGACCACGTATTCCCGCCCGTCTTCGGTGGCAAGGGGTTCCTGGTGTGAAATCTTCTCAATCATTTTATCATTCTTCTCGATCTCTTCTTTTTTGATGATTCCAAGGGCCAGGAGCCTCTTCTCGTATTTGGCCCTTTCGGCGTTCTTTTGTGGCGTGCTGGTCTGAAGTGAGTTTAACGCATCCTGCCAGACGTAGGTCATATAGATAAGAGACGGGCCCACCAGGTAGTCCCGCAGGTCCTGAATGTCCGCCTCCGGCCAGCGTCCCTGCTTCTCCCAGATAATCCAGAATTCTCGGAACGTCTCCCGTGTGGGCTGATCTTTCTTTTTAGAGATGTCCTGCAGTATCTTTACGATGCGCCCCTTGTCTTCCTCGCTAAGGGAGTTGAAGGGATTGCCGGGCGGTATTGCCAGGGCGGAAGATACGTTTAGGGATAAGGATAATAAAAATATTGCTAAAGTTGAGATTAAAGTAATTTTATTCAATAATGCCATTGGAATACCTCCATGTCATCGCGGCTTCATAGACTTTAGTAAAAGGCTAGCAGTTTTACCGCTTATTTTCAAGTGAAGACCCCCAAAAAATGTTGCTCTGCAGGGTTCAAACTCAGCTTATAGAACCCGACACCCCTTGAGATTCTCCCCAGTTGTAGTAAACTACGGGGGATTCTTCGCCCAAATTCCGAAAACGGATATAAAAGGAGACCTCAGAATGACATGGGGCGCTGAAGCGGCTTTTGCAGAGGTCTCAAAAGAACTATGGCCATGAAATTAAGGTTTAATAAGCTTTCCCTCTCCTTTAAGCCGGAGAAGTTTAACCTCCTGTTCTATTACACCCTGACCAGCTTCCTTGTAATATCTGCAGTAAGCGTCGGTGTGGGGTTTTTATTCGCAAAATTTGAGAAGGATGCCCTGGTCAGACGAAGCCTAAACTACTTCAAATATACGACGACTAATCTAAATTACGCCATGTATCAGGAATTTTTCTTCCCGGCCATGAAGTCGGGTCAGCCGATTGACCTCAAAAATAATCGGGAACAGTTCGGTGCGCTGGATGCCATTATAAGAAATCATACGTTCGGGCAGCACGTCCAGAGGGTATATATCTTTGAGGTGAAGTGAAGGATTTGTATGTAGCGTGGCAGCTCGCTGCCACGTTCAATCCGCCTTAGGCAGAGAGCAAGCTCCGACGCTACATCTTTTCCCCATAATTGTTTGACAATTACATGCCCGCGTTTTTTGTAAGCGCTCGCGGCATGAGTGGGCCCGCCAGGGTTCGAACCTGGGACCAATGGATTATGAGTCCACTGCTCTACCGGCTGAGCTACGGGCCCTTTTGTATCTTTGTACTTGGTAGCAGTTTATCACAGGCAGTGGCTTCCTTCAATCTCGAATTTGCGCGGGTGGGCAAAAGATGGGCAGAACCTGCACAGCCCTGACTTAACCAGATTGCGGGGTGAGTAATACCTCTTTCAGTTCCCTCTTCTTAGGGATTGTGTGCGCAACCACAGGCCGATAGAAAGGCTGAAGACCCTCGTTAAAAACACCCTTTAATTACCCATCATCTTATGTTTTATGGCGAGTTCATCTAACACTTCAAGGGCTTCTATCCAATTAGGCCTCAGCCTCAGGGCCTCCTCGCATTCCTCTATTGCGAGGTCGTACAACCCCTTTTGGTCGTACACATAGCTAAGATTAAAGTGGGCCATCGCATCGTCGGGTCTCAGTCTGATAGCCTCCTGATATTCGCTTATTGCAAGGTCGTGCTGGCCTCCCATGCTGTACTCCACAGCCAGGCTGAAGTGGGCACGTTGATAATCAGGCTTCAGCCGGAGGGCCTCCTTGTACTGCGTTATTGCCAAGTCTTTCTTACCAACCACACCGTAAGCTATGCCAAGATCATAGTGGGCCTCTGCATAATCAGGCTTTAGTCTTACTGCCTCCTGAAATTCACTTATCGCCGAGTCATACTTCTGCTCCGAGCGGTAGGAATTGCCCAGTTCAAGGTGCCGCTGGGCCTCAGAGAAATTATCTGCCTCCGTTGGGATGGATGGCTGGGCAGTACTGGCTGAAGGTGCTTGCGTCTCCCCCAATTTGTAAAGCCTATATAATGCCTTTTGTGCATCTGCGTAATTAGGGTATAGCCTTAAGGTCTCCTCAAACTGCTTTTTCGCCAGGTCGTACTGGCCTTTTAAGCCGTAAGCCGCACCAAGATTATAGTGGGCATCTGCATCATCGGGCATTAGCTTTATAGTCTCTTCCAGCTCCTTTATGGCGAGGTCATATAGACCTTTCTTGCCGTACACCACTCCGAGACCAAAATGGGCCTCTGCGTAATCGGGCTTTAATCTTACTGCCTCCTGATACTGCTCCATTGACAGGTCGAGCTGGCCCTGCTCGCGGTACACCGAACCAAGACCAAAGTGGGCTTGTGCGTAATCAGGCCTTAGCTTGATGGCTTCCTTGTATTGGCTTATCTCCAGGTCATGCATACCTTTCATGCCGTACGCTGCGCCAAGGCCGAGATAGGCCTCTGCGTAATCTGGTTTTAGCCTGATGGCCGCCTGATATTCGCCGATTGCTAAATCGTGCTTGTCCTCTTGTAGGAAAGAGGATCCCTTTTCAAGATGGAGTTTAGCTTCAGTGGTAGTATCTTCCCCTCCTGTAATGGAGAGACGGGCAGTATTGGCTAGGGGCGTCTGCTCCCCCCGCAACTGATGTATTTCATCTAATAATTCGCGAGCCTCTATATAATCTGGGTCTAGTTTTAGGGCCTCCTGAAGTTCGTTAACTACCAGGTCATACTGGCCTTGCTTGTGGTACACTGAGCTAAGGCCAAAGTGGGCCACCGCATAATCCGGTTTTAGCCTTAAAGCCTCCTGAAGTTCGTTAACTGCCAGATCGTACTGGCCCTTTATACTATACACTGCGCCAAGGCTGGCGTGAGCCTCTGCAAAATCAGGGCTTAGCCTGACGGCCTCCTGGAGTTTGTTTACTTCCATATCATACATGCCCTTTAAACCGTACTCTATGCCAAGGCCAAGATGGGCCTCTGCATAATCGGGCTTTAGCCTTAAGGCCTCCTGAAATTCGTTTATTGCCAGGTCATTCAGGTCCTCCTCGCTGTACGCCACGCCAAGGTTATAGTGGGTCTCTGCATCATCGGGTCTTAGTCTGACGGCCTCCTGGAATTGACTTATTACTGAATCGGGCTTGCCCTCTGTCTCTTTAGCCGCCTCTGCTAATGCTACGAGTTTCCCATTCAGGAGTGGCTTTACAATATTTATAGGTGCCGCAAAGTTAAGGTTCTGTCCTTTTTTGTCTAGAGAGGTAACTACCCCTGCTACCTGGCCCTTTGTATTAAATATTGGCCCGCCGCTGGAACTCAGGGGAATCTGGGATGTAAACTGCATAGCACCCTCGTGACCCATCAGGGCAAGTATTAATCCCTCTGACACCGTATTCTCGTCAAAAACCACTATCCGCTCACCCCACGATAACTCATCCGAGTCTCCGATAGGTGTGCTGGGAAGATTCTTGGCCTTTACCTTTAACACGACAACGTCTCGGTCTCGGTCGGCACCCAGTATCCCCTCAACCTGGTAGTGCGCCCCGTCCATAAGTTTCACCCAGGCAGTAGCAGCGCCATTTATATAGTGGTAATTGGTGACCACGATACCCTTGGGGTCAATTATGAATCCATTACCCGCACCGAGTGCCTTACTCTCTTTATCAAAGGAGGTTATAAAGACCACGGCTGCACCATATTTTTTTGCTATTTCCCCGGGCCTTTTCTCCTTGTCGAATATCCCTGCATGTCCCGCAGACGGCAGCAGCAAGAGAGATATAATAATGGGGCAGAGGATAATGAAGGATGTAAAGAAGGTAAATAACCTACGAACTGATCCTGTCTTGCTCATTTGTGTGCTCCACAGAGGGTTCCGAACAGCGGGCAAAATCTCTTCACAAATTAAGCCTGCCCCTGCTAAAAGTCAATCCAAAACTTTACTTGCTATAACACTTTTACTGACCTGTAAATGCGTGGCCAGATTACTCCTTGCACGGTCTCGAAGACTTTCTGTAGAATCCCTCTTTGGGTAGGCGGTTGCGGGCGGTAACGTAGAGACCTCGCAGGCCATTGTCAATGCCCTGTACGGTGCATTGGGAATTATGGCCGCCTCGCAGGGAACTATGAACAACTTCAGTTTCGGTAACGAACACTTCCAGTACTATGAGACCTTGGCGGGCGGCACGGGCGCCGGTAAGGATTTTGACGGGTGCAGCGCCGTGCAGTCCCATATGACCAATTCACGTCTGACCGACCCCGAAGTGTTCGTCTTTCTTAATTAGTGTTGTTGAATATCCCGAAGTACAGGGTTTCTTCTTGGCGTCTTTATTTATAGAAGGTCTACTGTGCGATTGACCGACTGCCGTAACATTTCTTTCTGCGATCTCTGTAGAGGTTGAAGCACTGCCTGGGCAGTTCTTAAATGCCATTATGATTTTCCCTATGTTTCTAGCGGTCTTTCGATGATTTTCCCACAGTTGCACTTTCTGCTCTTCTCATCACTCATAAACTCTACGGTATTTCCACAATCAGGACAGTCTATTTCAATCATTCCATCAGGCTTAGGCTCTTTCCAGTATTTGCCCCCTAATTTACTTCCACCCTCGACCATATTTCTCTCCTTTTATTTTGGTTAAGATACTGTCAGATTTAGAAGGGTGGATCCTGGTGGACGACGTTAGAACTTTCTTTACAAATCTAAGCTTCCCTCAAGGGTTTTTTTCCTACATGCACATTGGCGATGCCCAGGCTGAGGGGGTGAGACTTTACTTGCGTGAGGCCGAGGGACTCCATGAGTTCCCTCAGTCCCCTTGCGTCTGGGAACTTGCCTACGGATGCGGAGAGATATGTGTAGGCGCGGGTGCGTTCAGATGAGCCGATGGCCGCTATGAGATTACCTACCTTTGGGAGTA
>Ga0156080_101_pt6 | contig 38651 bp, 34 predicted proteins | sample RifCSPlowO2_02_FD_107733 | JGI IMG/M metagenome (GOLD analysis project Ga0156080, IMG submission 107733) | Planctomycetes bacterium RIFCSPLOWO2_02_FULL_50_16
TACCAGTCCTGTTCTTTAATCCAGCCGTCAATTTCATCATCTGAAGCAGAGGAATTGCCTGTTTCTCTCTTATAGATTTTTTCTTTTAACTCCTTAATCATCTCCGAGGCCGACGGAATCCCTGCAGTGACCGATGCCCCTGCGCCCAGTAGAACGGCAAAGCGCACTTCATCTCTCTTGTTCTTGATTATTTGTACAATGTCTTTAGCGGTGGCTTTTTGGATGGTCATTTCTTTGTATCCATCCCGGTAAGCAATTTCTTAAAACACTATCCCTGCGTAGCCGACAAAGTCTGCGGGTTCGCCTGTGGGGTCTACGTCGTAGCTGGTTGTATAGTGCAGTAACTCCCCTTCCTTCACCCCAAGTTCCCTGGCGTATGCGACGGTTGCGGCCAGGGCGCCCCCGCCGCAGGCGTTCATGTGCTTGGTAGCCTCCGGCACTATATCCTCGGCGGCCATCTTGAGACAAAGGTCAATAATCCTCTTGTCGTTTTCGTTCTTTACCCACTTGAGAGCCTCCACTCCGGTGCCGTGATGCCTGAATGAATACCTCTGACCGTAGTGTGTGAGGTCGCTGGTGCCGATGGTCATTATCTTGCCATCCTTGTCCTTTGCCAGGGCTGCTATCTGTTTGCCTAATACAGCGGCCTCTTTAGTCGGCGGGACCATAATGGGTACTATCCTGGCCTCGGGGAACAGATGTTTTATAAACGGCACCTGAACCTCCAGGGAGTGCTCCGTTATATGCCCTTCCTCGTTCTCCACCACAATGTCCCCCATGGATTTCAATATATCGTCTGCTAATTCTGAGTCTATCTCCAAATCGCCCAAGGGTGTCTCCCAGACCCCTTCCTTCATCAATGCCGGTTTGAATACCCCAAATACGTGCACCGAACCGAAGAGGATAAAGACCTCCGGTTTGGACAGACTGCTTATACTGCTAAAGACTGCGGCCGCCGTATTACCCGAATAAATCCACCCGGCGTGGGGAACAATGCCTGCGACCACCTTCTTTTTTCGGATACTGGGCAGTGCCTTAGCGCCTGCACCAAGGTGTCGTTCTATGGCAACCTTACAGACACCTGCCACGTTGGGATAGAAGCCGTGGGCGATGGGACTTCTGGTTAGCATAACTCTCCTCGCTGAGGGAATTTCTAAGATAAAAAGGCAGTCTATCAGTACACGTAATTGTTGTCAAAGAATCTTTTTCTACTTTGATTTTTGTGCAATTTTGATAACATTAAGAATTAGAGAGCTCTGAAAAATAGCAAAATTGAAGGTGTAAATGTAGCCGCATCCTTTATGGGTGCGCATAATCCGCCTCAGGCGGACTAAAGCCTGCGGCTACCCATCGAATTGATGATTAAACTACTTTTTCAGAGCTCTCAATTAAATAAAGAATGGAGAATTAAAGGGAGGATGATTTGTGCTCGAACTAAACGGCGTCACCGTAACCTGGCTGGGCCATGACTCGATGAAGATAAAGGGGGACGGCAAGGTGATTTATATTGACCCCTGGAAATTAAAGGACGCCGAACCTGCCGACGTTGTCCTTATAACTCACGAGCACTACGACCACTGCTCCCCCGCAGACGTCAAAAAGGTATCAAAGGCAGATACGACCATAGTAGCCACGGCGGACTCGGCCGCCAAACTCAAGGGAGACGTCATGGTGGTGAAACCGGGCGATGCCGTGGAGGTTGACGGCGTCAAGATCGAGATTACGCCGGCATATAATACAAATAAGAGCTTCCACCCAAAGAGTTCCAGATGGATTGGTTTTGTCGTTACCATAGGCGGTAAAAGTATATATCACGCCGGGGACACCGACCACATATCGGAGATGGACGATTTAAAGGTGGATGTGGCCCTGGTACCGATTAGCGGGACTTATGTTATGACTGCAGAGGAGGCCGCCGAGGCCGTAAACCGCATGAAGCCGAAGATTGCCGTGCCTATACACTACGGCGATATAGTGGGCACAAAGGCGGATGCAGAGAGGTTCAAAAAACTTGTCTCGAAGGGCATAGAGGTAAGGATTTTATGATAGATACATTAACAAGTACGGTACATATGGGCACGCTGCAACGCGCCCCCCTATCTCCCAGGCCAGGGCAGGGAGAGACCGGTAAGAAGGTAAAGGCTGTAGCGCTGCTCTCCGGCGGGTTGGACAGCACCCTGGCAATCAACGTAGTCAAGGCGCAGGGCATAGACGTCGTGGCCCTCAATTTCTCAACGGTCTTCTGCCTCTGCAACCGCAGTGACAGTTGTAAGTCCGAGGCTAAGAAGGTGTCCGAGGCCCTCGGTATACCAATAAAGGTGCTCAATATAACGGACAGCTTTCTGAAGATAGTCAAAAAGCCAAAACACGGCTACGGCAAGAACATGAATCCCTGCATAGACTGCCGCATCAACATGTTCAGGATGGCGGGGGAATACATGCGGGAGATAGAGGCGTCGTTTATCATAACCGGGGAGGTGTTGGGGCAGAGGCCGATGTCTCAGCGTAAGATTGCCATGAAGACCATAGAGCGCGAGGCGGGTCTGGAAGGTCTTGTGCTTAGGCCCCTGTGCGCAAAACACCTTGAACCCACCATACCGGAGAAAGAGGGTTTGGTTGACAGGGAAAAACTGCTGTCCATAAAAGGCCGCTCCAGAAAGGAACAGATGCAGTTGGCTGACGTGTTTGAGGTCAAGGACTACCCCTGTTCCGCCGGCGGCTGTCTCCTTACCGATCCCGGTTTTGCCTTCAGGATAAAGGAATTGTTCAACCACGACATAAACTGCGACGTGAAGGACGTGAGTCTGCTCAAGGTGGGAAGGCATCTAAGGCTGGACGACGTGACCAAGGCCGTGGTGGGCAGGAACGATGCAGAAAACCAAAGGCTTGAGACCCTTGCTCGGGAAGATGATGCGCTACTGTATCTTGCCGACATGACGGGTCCGCAGTGCCTGGCGCGCGGCAACCTTACCGACGAGAACCTGCAGACGGCGGCCCGGCTGACTGCACACTTCAGTAAGGCGAGAGAAATGCCGCAGGTTCGGGTAGTCGTGCGCAGAGGGGGAAAGGAGAGTATCCTTGAAGTGCCGCCCGCAGACCAGTCATGGGTAAAAGAGCGGCTGATTGTCAGAAACAAGTAAAGAGTATCTGGTGGCGAGTTTGTTCACCGTGAGTTAGATAAATCACCAGTAACTGCCTTTGCAGTAGATTCAAAAAAGCAAATGGGTGTGTTGCAACCTTCCTTATCAGACACCGTATCCTCTTTTAGCAGCGGTATATACGTACTGGCGGCAGAGCTTAAACGAAGTAGTCGTCTTGAAATTGGGGGACTGGGAAGGCACAGCTTTCCCAAGGGTTTTTATCTCTACGTAGGCAGCGCCCAGAGAAATCTGGCGCACAGGTTGAGACGCCATCTGTCGGAACATCCCAACGGCAAAAAACTTCACTGGCACATTGACTATCTGCTTGCCCATGCCAGTGTCAGATATATATGGGGATTTGCGGGGCCAAAGGATTGGGAATGCAGACTAAGCCGGTACCTGACGGGGCTTGACGGTGTCCAGATACCTCTCAATGGGTTCGGTTCTTCAGATTGCCGATGTAAGACACACCTGTACTACTTTCCGGAGGATATACTTTCTTTTGTAACTGATACTACGTTTAATGAGGTTTTTCCCAAGGTAGCAGGGACTTTTATTGTGAAATTGGAAGGCAAAAAATGTGTATCTCCGCAGGGCCGATACCCTGCGGCATCCTCTTTCGTAGGGACAGGTTTTTAAACCTGTCCACAAGCGGACAGACCTGAAGGTCTGTCCCTGCGTTGAATAATTTAATGACGAACCCACGTAAGGCATGAAAGACGTTGCAGACTATACCCCTATGATGAGGCAGTATCACTCCTTTAAGCAGAGGTGCAAGGACTCGGTACTATTCTTCCGCATGGGGGATTTTTACGAGATGTTTTATGAGGACGCCAAGATTGCCTCCAGGGTACTGGGTATAGCCCTGACCTCCCGTGCAAAGGGCGAGAAGGCTGTACCCATGGCAGGCGTGCCTCACCACTCTGCAAGCACCTACATACAGCGCCTGCTGAAGGCCGGCCATAAGGTGGCTATCTGTGAGCAGGTGCAAGACCCCAAAGAGGCTAAGGGGATAGTAGATAGGGATATTACAAGGATAATCACGCCAGGGACCCTTACGGATGAAAACCTGCTGGATGACAAGGTAAACAATTATCTTGCCGGGATACTTCCGGGCAGGGATATGGTGGGTATTTCGTGGGTGGAACTTTCTACAGGCAAGTTTGAGGCAGAAGACGTCCCGCGCGCACGGCTCTTGGACGAGCTCCACCGACTGAGACCGTCCGAGTGCATAATACCGGAGGATACACATGACGATATTCTTATAAGAGAATTGGGCGTGAGTCTCGGAATCACGGTAACACGGAGACCCGGCTGGGAGTTCTCTAGGGACTCTGCATATAAGGCGCTGACTGAGCACTTTGGGACCGCCAGTCTGGATGGTTTCGGGTGTGAGGGATTGGGGCCAGCCCTGGGGGCCGGCGGGGCCGTAGTGCAATACCTGAAAGAGACACAGAACAATTCCCTGGGCCACATTACCAAGCTGGAACGATTCCGCACACAGGACACCTTACTCATAGACGCCGCCACCCAGCGGGGGCTTGAACTTATTGAGACGGTTAGGACAAGGCAGAGCGAGGGTTCTCTCTTGTGGGTGCTGGATAAGACCCGCACGCCTATGGGCGCAAGACTTCTCAAGGAATGGATACTTTTTCCGTTAATATCTCCCGAAAAGATTCGCCTGCGTCAGGAGGGGGTTAGCGAGCTGTACGATAATCATGCGCTGAGGGAGTTACTCCGTTCACTTCTGAAAGAAGTCTCTGACATAGAACGTATATCAACACGTATTAGTTCAGGCCGTTCGAATGCCAGGGACCTGGTATACTTGAAGGACTCGCTGGAAATCCTTCCCAGGCTGAAGGAGACGCTTTCCACTGCAAAATCGGGCATCCTACGGTTTCTGCACGACGGGCTGGAGACTGTCGAGGAGGTAAGGGTGTTGGTGGCAGCGGCCTTCGTAGATAGTCCTCCTCAGGCCATCCGGGAGGGCGGCATGATAAGGGAGGGCTACAGTCCTGAATTGGATGAACTAAGAAATATACGCAGAAACGGGAGGGAGTGGATTGCTAATTACCAGGCCGACGAGATACGCCGCACCGGCATAACGTCCCTAAAGGTAAATTACAATAAGGTCTTTGGGTACTATATTGAGGTGACAAACACACATAAGGACAGGATACCGGGGGACTATATACGCAAACAGACACTAAAGAATGCGGAACGCTATATAACCCCCGAACTTAAGGATTATGAGTCCAAGGTGCTGACGGCGGAAGAGAGGAGCAAGGAGCTGGAGTATCAGCTGTTTGAACGTATAAGATCTCAGGTCGCTGCCTTTACGCCCAGGCTTCAAATGACTGGTGGTAAGGTGGCACAGCTTGACGTGCTGCTATGTCTGGCGCAGGTGGCCGCCGAGAACAATTATGTCTGCCCGGAGATAACCGAAGGGGCAGAATTACGGGTGTCAGACGGCAGACACCCTGTGCTTGAAAAGACTCTGGGAAAAGGGAATTTTGTTCCCAACAATACGGACATGGACGACAAGTCAACTAGGGTTATGATTATCACTGGACCCAATATGGCCGGCAAAAGTACCTACATCCGGCAGGTGGCCCTGCTTGTGCTTATGGCACAAATGGGGGGCTTCATTCCTGCCAGGGAGGCGCGGGTCGGTGTGGCAGACAGGATATTTACCCGCATCGGCGCATCCGACGAACTGCACAGGGGACAAAGTACTTTTATGGTGGAGATGCAAGAGGCGGCAAATATACTCAATAATGCGACGGCCCGCAGCCTTATAATTCTGGATGAAATAGGCAGGGGGACGAGCACCTTTGACGGTTTGAGTATAGCCTGGGCCATGACCGAGTATGTATTCAAAAATACCGGGGCAAGGACGTTGTTCGCCACCCACTATCATGAACTTACTGGTCTGGCGGACCTCTTTCAGGGGATAAAAAACTATAACGTAGCAGTTAAGGAGTGGGGAGACGAGGTGATATTTCTAAGAAAGATTGTAGAGGGAGGTTCTGATAAGAGCTACGGTATCCATGTGGCAAGGCTGGCGGGTATACCAAGAGAGGTGATTACGAGGGCGAGACTCGTTCTAGAACAACTTGAGGCTAACTCCCTGGATGTATATCAGAGGCCGAAACTGGGACAACCCCAGGCTGCAACAGGACAAAACGTCCAGCTCTCCCTCTTTATCCCACCGGAACAGGCGATAATCGAGGACTTGCGGTCAATGGATATCACGAATCTTACCCCCGTAGAGGCGCTAAACAAGCTAGATGAGTTAAAAGGGCGCCTTGCCAAAAGTGAGGGATTAGATGTAAAATCAAGTGGCTAATAGGGTTACTAAAAGAACACCACTAGGAAAATGGGTTTTCTATTGACATTATGTCTTTTGTTTATATAATAGTCCAGAAATAAATACATTCATGTCTTTTCGGTTGGAAACATAGTATGCAAAAGGACTTCGAAGGAAGACGCAAGCTTAAGCGCCGCATACCCGTAAAGTGGATAATTATAATCTCGGCGGTAGTGGTATGTCTGGGCGTAGCGTCATTTTTTATCATCCGAAACCTGGGTTACATTGTTGTTGAACCTGACGAGGTCGGAATAGTTGTAAACAACCTGACGGGAAACGTAAGAGGGATTGACCGTGCAGGTGTAATCATTTATATACCAATTCTGCAAGAAGTGTATATGCTCGACAAGAAGGAACAAGTCTTGCAGATGTCTTCTGAAAACATTACCCCAGAATATCCAAAAGGTAATCCGCTATGGGTGAAGTCAATAGATGGTGGTGATGTGTCTCTTGATTTATTAATTCGTTACGTGATGGTACCAAATAAAGCTGACTTCGTTATCCAGGATTCAGGCATCGGTGATAAATATAAGGAGAAATGGGCAGTCGATTATATCAGGGCCGTTCTCAGATATAATATGGGTGAACTCCTGATTGAAGACTTTCCAAACTCAGCCAAACGTGACAGAAAGGCTCAGCAGGCGATCAAAGAGATAAATGACGTTATAGAAACGCGTGGCATAAAGGTAACGGCCATAAACGTCTTAGACTATCGCTACTATCAGGAGTATTGGGAAAAGATTCTTGCAAGAAGGCTTGCCGATAAAGAGATAGAAGTGCAGATAGATAGGGCGGAGGCTGCCAGGGAGAACCGGAGGCGCGTACAGATAGAAGAGGGCAGAAGGGTGGATACCGAGGTGTCCAGATTTAGGGGCGACCTTAACAGAAGAGAGCTGGAGATCGACGCTAAAGCCGAGCAAGTGCGACGTGATGCGGACGCATACAACAAGAAGGTAACCATCGAAGGTGATGCCGAGTTTGAGAGGCTGAGACAGGAATCAATAGCCATCCTGGCAGAGAAGAAGGCAGAGGCGGGAGGCATTTTGGCGCTGCGCCGTGCCTTAGAGCGTGAGGGAGGCCGACAGTTGGTGAAGTTTGAGTACGCTAAGAGGCTGAAGGAGGCGACAGTGCAGGGTACACCAGTCCTGAAGGCTAATCAAGAAATCCCGCAGCTGTTGAGGGAGAAAGAGTTAAAAATAGAAAGACCGGCCGCGGCCGCTGGCGAGATACGATAACTATTGAGAATTAATCATGAATCCTAAGAAGAACGTATATGTCTACGGTGGAGTAATCGGGTTCTTCGTCATTTTCTTTGGCGTTGCCATTCCATTTTGTATCTACAAGGTGAGTGTAGAAGAACTTGGAGTGTGGACGAAGGTCTGGCCTGTAGGTATCACCGATTTCTCACGCGGTGTGGTGGAGCAGGACTACTTTGTAGGTTGGCATAGAGGTATACCAATAGTAGATTACTGGGACGTATATGACGGCACGGTCCAGACCATGAACAGGACGTCGGATAAGGTGCTTGGCAAGCAGATGGATCCCATACAGGTAAGAACGATGGACGATTATGACGTGAGCGTCGAATTAATCCTCAAATACAAGATACAAAGGGGCAATGCCTGGAAGCTAAGAAAGCTCCTGGGTCCGGGGGACAGGTACAAGATAATTTTGAATAACGAAACGGTTGACGTGGCCAGAAGCGTCTTCGGTAAGATGACGGAGAAGCACCTTTACGACCCGTATGAAAAGCGTAAGCGTGCGAAACAGGCGTTAGAGGAGCTCCAGAAGAGGATGGACAGTAGGTTCTTAAGTATAATAGATGTGTTGCTCTTGGACCTGAAGTTTGATCCCAAACTTGACAGGAAGATTAAGAACGTCAAACTGGCAGAGCTGGACATCCTCCTGAATATATCCAAGGGAAAGGCCGCAGACTATAGAGGTATTACCAACATTATAGATGCCGATACCGAGGCATGGGTGGAAAGGATAGAGGGTGACAGGATTGCAAAGTTTACCATACTCGAGGCCTTGGTAAACCAGCGTATAGCCGAGATTATGGCGACCGCTGAGAAATATATGGTGGAAAAGAAGGCCGCCGCCAATCGTTATAAACAGGAGCGAACAGCCGCTGGAGACCTTCTGGTCAGGAAGGCCAGGGCCGAGGGAGAGAACCTGAGGCGTGAGGCCATGATAGGTGTCGGTGGGGACCTGATAGTCGCGCTTGAGGCCGCAAAGAATATAAATCTCGGCTATCTTGAGTTCACCACACAGCAAGTCGACCTGCTAGAGATAGAAGATATGGTACAAAAATTTGGTGTAGCGCCAGAGAAAAAGAACTAATCCCGCCTTAGCAGAAGCCATGTAAGAAATTCTTCCAATCACGCTTATGATGGATTATTGTTTGCAGGTTTTATGCATTAGATGTTGAATACCCCTCGAAATTCACCCTCAAAGCGTAATGTATCGCTATATAATCCTTGTCACGTTCATATCTCCGCTCCTTTTGTTTCCTTGCATTTGTCTGGCTAAACTTGAGGACGCGCCCCTGGCCGATGTTTCACCATGACATACATCATACGGGTGCTGTACGTCATCTCGGACTGTTAGATGTACCCTGTACGCGTCATCGGCAGACGGTCACCTTTATGCAATAGATAGTAAGGGCTATCTTAGATGGAAGTTTAAGACGAAGGATTTAACCGAATCTTCTCCCGTAATTGCTGAGGATGGAACGATTATCGTAGGGTCAGGCGACAATAAGCTCTATGCGGTAAATTCCGACGGGACGCTGAAGTGGACGTTTACCGCAGCAGACGCCGTCCGTTCATCTCCCGCCATAGGCACTGATGGTATTATATACGTGGGTTCTGCGGACAATAGACTTTATGCCATTACTCCTGACGGCAAACAGAAGTGGGCTCTAACCACGGGCAGTTGGGTCGTTGGCTCACCAGCTATTATATGTCCTACGTGTCTCTTGGCACAAACGGAGAAGCGGACACAAAAGGCAGTGAAGGTCTACAAGATACATGTTGAGTACGACCTATACGAGGATGGTGAATTGGTACTATCCGACATAGTAGAAGTAAACCCCAAATTTCTTTCAGAGGACTTCAGAAATTCTATAATCCAAAAAATAGAATACACGCTTCTTGGCATGGTTGAGAAGCGGGGGCCGATGGCTCAAACTGAGATGCCTGCTGCCGTACTTGAAAAACTGGAAAAGAAATTAACAACGGGTGTCGGCGAACTGAATGGCTCTAAAGAGGGGGCCCGTTAGGGTGGCATTAAATACGGTGCTCATTTTTAGGAAGAACGCCTCGTGTCAGAACTGTGTGACGCCCTTGAATTTTATTACGTACCTGCTTATATCGCCAGGGTCGGCACCGGTCAAGGGCTCTTGGAAAACCTTAACCGTGTCTTTATTGAAGCCTTTGACAGTGAAGTCTCTGTCTGTAACAAGAACGTTGTTAAGGTTATAGACCATTATGTTGAAGATGGCGGTCCGGTGGTCTTGGCCAGACAGGTTCCTTATTTCCCCCACAACCCTTGCCGAAGAACCAAAGGATTTAAACTGTACACCCTTGACGTAAAAGCCGTCGCCAATGGCTTCATAACCCTCTTCTTCGGGGGTCTTTGGTTTAGCTGCTTCCGCTGCGGCTTGTTCTGCCACTGCCGCAACCTCTTTTTCTGTAAGTAATTCTGCTGAAGGGGTGATGCCGGCCTTACCTTCAAGGTCTACCACCCTTTTTGCGACGACGTCAAGGGTCTTTGTTTGTTTCTCAGAGGCCTTCAAGAAATCTTCCAAGATGGTAAGTCGCTCTGCCAATAGCGCTTCCATTGCAGTAGTCTTCTCTTTTTGGGTAGCGGCCTCTTTTGTAATGGTGTCCAGCGTCTCCTTATATTCGCCCAGGGTCTTCTTTATCGGGTCAAGCGGTCGCATGAATTCCGCATATCTGTTTTCCAACACGGCGGCAAGTGCAGCCTGGTCGTCTACCCTTTTCTGCATCTCTGCCTGGTTCTGTTTAAGTGTGTTCAATGTGCGGCCAAATTCCACCATCGGGTTTTCTACGGCGGCCCCACCCAGTAGTCCTTCTATCCTTGTAAGACGTGTGCTAAACTTTGAGATGTTGTCACGCAGGTCACCAATGCCGCTGGTCATATCTTGCAAGGAGCGGGTAAGTTCCGGACTTACACCTTTGGTTTCTTCTACCTTTTTTTCAAGGTTATTTACTTTCTCAGCCAGCGTGTCCATGGAGCGCATCCACTGTGTCAGCGAGCGTTCAAACTGGCTTAGGGGTGAAGTTACCTGCTCTTGGGCAAGTGTGGCCCCACGTGGCACGACAAGTAAAAAGAGGGAGAGAAACACTGCCGATAGACTGTATCTATTTTTCATGTTACCATATCCTCCCTTCAAATACCCGTAACCACTCACCCATTATTAAAACAGTCACGTTTACTTATCTAAGTATACATCTTTTAATGAGCTTGTCAATCTGCGATAACTATTTATGTGTCCAAGTGTTACCGCTGAGCCTCTCCAGACGTGCATATTCCAGTAGGAGGGTCTTTCTGCCAACCGGGAAATCAACCACAGCCATTAGAGACTTGCCGTAGCCGGTAGTTTCCACCACACGGCCTATGCCAAACTTTGGATGCCTGACGCGCTCTCCAGGTACGGGAGCTTCGACGTCAACAGGATACTCCAGTTTGTGCTCTCTGACAAGGTCCGTGGTAAGGACAGTCCTATCTTCTTCTATGACGATGTCCTTGGGTAGTTCGTCAATAAAGCGTGACGGTATGGATGGTATCACTGCGCCAAATCTTGAACGCCTCTTGACGTGGCTCAGCACGAGCTCTTCCTTGGTTCTGGTGATGCCCACGTAGAGTAACCTTCGTTCTTCTTCGAGCTCTGATTCCGTTTGTGTGGACTGTGAATGCGGTAGTAAACCTTCCTCCAATCCACAGATAAATACTGCGGGGAACTCAAGACCCTTTGCGGCATGTAGTGTCATAAGGGCTACGGCTTCTGTGTGACCGTCCCATGTGTCTATGTCCTGCACCAGTGCGACTCTCTCCAGGAAGTCATTTAGTGAACCGTCAGGATGATCCCTGTCATATTCCTCTGCCGCATTTACCAGTTCCTCCACGTTTGCTATCCGTTCCAGCGTCTTTTCCCCCGAATCGTCTTCCAGGTAGGAGATGTATTTGGTTTCTGTTAATATCCCCGTGACCAGTGCCGCCACCGGATAGGCGGGTATTTCGTTTAACTTCGAAAACAGCGCGGCGAATGACTTGAGACCTTTTGCAACTTTACCTCTTATGCCGGGGATTTCACAAGCGGTGGCATCCAGCAATTTCGTTCCCTCCGCCGCTGCCCAGGCCTTCAACTTGTCAAGAGAGCCCTGGCCTATGCCCCTGGGTGGCGTGTTTATCACCCTGTCAAACGCCGACTGGTCCACAGGGTTTACGAGCAACTTCAGGTATGACAGTATGTCCTTTATCTCCTTCCTGCGATAAAACTCTACTGCTCCTACGATAAAGTAAGGTATACCCTCCTTCCTCAATGCTGCCTCAAGCACACGTGACTGTGCGTTTGTACGGTAAAAGATCGCCATTTCAGAATACTTTTTCCCTTCCTCAGAGAGTTTTTTGATACGAGAAGTTATCTCTTCGGCCTCGGTACGTTCATCGTCGGTGTAGACCAAAGGTATCGTTTTGCCTTCCGGGTTCTCAGTCCAGAGACCCTTGGGCTTTCTCATCTTGTTGTGCACGATAAGTTCTGAGGCCGCCCTGAGGATGTATTTTGTGGAGCGGTAGTTTTGTTCCAGCCAGACCACCTTTGCGTCGGGATAGTCATTCTCGAATTCGAGTATATTTCCCAGATTTGCCCCTCTCCATCCATAGATGGATTGGTCAGGGTCTCCGGTGACACATACGTTCCTGTATTTCTTCGCCAGAAGCCTTTGGAGTGCGTATTGGGCGAAGTTGGTATCCTGGTACTCGTCTATCAGGATGAACAAGAATTTTTCATGATACCGGTCCAGAACGTCGTGGTGCTCGGTAAAGAGTTGAATGAGCTTAACCTGCAGGTCGTCAAAGTCCAGGGCATTATTTGCCCGTAGCATAGACTGGTACTTTTCATACACCCTGGATGCAACCTGGTGGTAGTAGCCGGATTTCTCCTTAGGCAACCCTTCGGGGCCAACAAGCCTGTTCTTCGCATCACTTATGGTGGCGGCCAGTGAGGCGGGCTTCCAGTGGGTGGGGTCCAGTTCAAGTTCCTTAAGTGCGGTTTTTATAACCCCTAACGTGTCTGTAGTATCATATATACTAAAGTAGCGGGAGAAGCCTAATCGCTCTATGTTTGCATCCGTTCTCAATATTCGTGCGCACATTGAATGGAATGTGGATATCCACATTCCGGGGTGCGAATAATATTGGGCCACCCTCTCCTTCATCTCGGCGGCGGCCTTATTGGTAAAGGTGATTGCGAGGATGTTATAGGGGTCTACGCCGTTCTCTATCAGATAGCAGACCCTCCTGGTAATGACCCTGGTCTTGCCGCTTCCGGCCCCGGCCAGTACCTGCAGTGGGCCTTCGAGGTGGGTGATGGCCTCGCGCTGTGGCTCGGTTACGTCGTCAAGTATGTTGCTGAGGATTTTCTTTGTCATAGTATCAGAGCCTGTGTCATTAAGAGATATGAACTATCGGGTCACAAGAAAAATAACTGCCTAAAAGCCTAAAGGCTTAAAAGTTTAAAGGTTTAAGGTTCAAACGTTAAATTCTTAAAGCATCAGGTTTCTTTGTTGAATCTTGCCAATATTTCTTTCATTTCCTCCGCCATGTTTTTGACAGGTTAATCTACCCTCTGGGCGATGATGCTGGCGACGGCCTTCTCGCCGTTTATCTCCATCTCACGATAGTATATCACCTTCATGCCGACATCCATGAACAGACGCAGGAGTTCGTTCTCTTCCAGCAGATACTCCCTATTCTTAGGTCCATGTTTGCCAATCTTCAGGTTTTCTACAGTATACGTCTCCATTATAACTATACCGCCGGATTTCAGGGCGGCCCTCATCTGGGGTATGAGGTCTCTCTGCAGGTAGTAAAAATCGGTAATCAGGGCGTACTTATTTTCCTCCAGCTTGTAGTTCTCCAGGTCTGCCTCGAATGCCCTTATGCTGACGCCTCTTTCGGAGGCCAGGTTGTTTGCCTTCTTTATTGCAACCGGCGATATATCGCATCCTTCTACGTCGAAGCCCTGTTCCGCCAGAAAGACTGCATTGCGCCCCTCTCCCATGGCCAGCACCATGGCCTTGCCTCTTGGGACGAGGTTGATACTGTTTTTGAGAAAATCCAGCGGTTCCTTGCCATAAACGTATTCATGGGTGTCGTAGCGGCTGTCCCACCGCTTACGGTCATCCTCGCTTCCATAGGCATCATTGGAGCAAAGGGCAAACAAAAAGAAAGGTGCCGTTAATAAAAGGGTAAAGATAAGACCAATCGAGCCGTTCATATTGTTTAGGACCGGCGCCATGACACAAATGCCTCCAGACACAAAACACAGAGGGCTGCAAGTAGAAGTGTCGGCCAGAGTCTTTTGCCTTCCACAGCGCCCTCCGCACCCTTTACGGGGCTGGATATCCTGAAGCTGATCCTTTCCTTACCCAGGAGATTTTCCACCTCACTTGCACTTATTTTAGACAGGTTGCCTTCTCCGTGGTCTACGTTTACGGCAAAGGATATTGCAGTCTCGCCTCCTCGAAGTTTGTACACGCCGGGGAAGTGGGTATCGGAGAATATGGGCGGCTCGGCGGGCATTGATTTATCAGACACCGGTCTGCCCAGATTTCCTTTTGGGTCAAGCACCTCTATCTTATCTATTTTGTCGCGGGAATAGAAGGGCAATTCCCAGTTCTCGCCCACAAGTACGTCCCGGGTGGTTGACTCTATCAAGTTGTTTGTCATGTAGCGGCATATCTGCTGTACGAGCGGCAGGAAGATGGGCTTCACCGGCAGGTCCGTCCAGTCTCTATTGATGGTGGATGTGAAGGTTATGGAGCGGCCTTTGCCGTACGGCATTTCAATAAGCGCCGGTGTGCCATTCGAATAATTGATTATATTCGTTATATTTCCACCCATCTCAGGCTCCACCAAGAAGACCTTGTAGAAGTGAGGGGAACTGAGTACGTCCTTCCTCTCCCTGGCGAACACCTTCAACAGGGTATGCGTGGTATCGAGCGTACCAAACTCTAACGGTTTTTCTCTGGGGAATTCCACTTCCATGCGCAGTCTAGGAACAAGCCCTGTGAAGTTTAGGTCATAGTACTCTGGCCTGACCTTGTCGCCCAGGCAGAAAAACACGTTGCCGCCTTCTGCGGTATACGTCTTCAATTCGGATACCTTTGTAGCATCGAGTTTTTCAACGTTTGCAAGGACAATCAGGTCGTACTCCTTAAAATTCGCGGACTGAACCTCCTGTGTGTTCATGACCGTGGGGTGGATATGCGAGGTGTGGAGTCGGGCTGGGTTCAGTGCCTTTTCCAGGTAAAATGTAGCGCTCTGGTACATGTTTATACTGGGTGCACCGTCTACCACCAGTACTCGTATATCCTTGACGTTTGGTATAGTAAAAAACCTTTTATCGTCTACGGGGAGTGAATCGGCAGGAATCTCTACACTCCCCCAGGCGTTATTATCCCTGGGTATGTCCAGCAGGAATTCCTTTGTAGCCGCTGCCCAGGGTTCGATCTGGAGGAACCCCTGTGCCACCTCCTCCTCGCCTATACGGGCCTTTATTAAGAGGTCTTTAATTGGGGTGTCTGTAAAATTGTCTACCGTGGCCTTGAGTAATACCTGTTCGTCCTTCCGTGTCCAGTCATATTCGTACTCAAGAACACTGACGGATACGTTGGACAGGGGTTTTCCTTCTGATACGTCAACTATATGCAGTCTTACAGAATTCTTATCCAGACTCTTTTTTACCTCTTTCATTGCATCGGGATTCCATCCGTTTTTTGTGAGGTCCGTGAAAAGTAGTATCCTCTTAACCTGCTTTTTGGAGAAACCGATTATACTAAGGGCCCTTTTAAGGAGCGCAGATAAGTCCGTGGTGTAATAAGAGGGTTTAATGCGGGCGATACTGTCCAGGGTCTGGTCCTTATCAGCGGTTGGTTGAGGCGCTGCGTCTGGAGTGGGGAAAACGGTTATTACGCAGGCCTCGTCCGACGGAGACAGAGAGCCGACGAACTGTCGTGCCCACTCCTTGTCCCTTTCAAGGAGGGTCTCTCCCTTAAAATAGTACCCCATACTGTACGAGTTGTCTACTATCAGCACACTGCAGGAAGGTGCGTCAGGGGCCAAGACGGGTCCGGCCCTGAGCATGGGTTTTGCCAGGGCCATTGCAATAAGGGCTATTATTGCCGCCCTGAGCAGGAGCAACAGCAGTTGCTCCAGCCTGAGACGCGCCTCCACTTTCTTTTGGGAGCGCAGGATGAACTCTATGGCAGAGAATCTGTAAACCGGGGCACGCCTCCTTCCCACCATGTGTATAATTATGGGAAGACTTACCCCCAGCAAACCCAGAAGGAAGATCGGACTAATGAAACTCATCATTACAACCTTGCAGTAATCCTCGCGTGGGAAAGCCTCTCTCTGGTAGTCAGATATTTAAGCAGTGCGTGGTCCAGCGGCGTAGAGGTGTTAATAAGCCAATGGTCTATCTGGTTTTCCAGGCATCCTTGACGGAGTGTTTCTATGAAGTTACCGAGTTCCGCCTGATAGGCGTCTTTTATGGCCCTAGGCTCTGCCATCACCTGGCTGGAGTCTTCCATGGATTCGAAGAGCGTGAGTTCATCGAACGGAAAGTCAAGTTCATGGCTGTCCAGCACCTGAAACAGTATCACCTCACACCTGCGCTTTCTCAACTGCCGCAGTTTTTTTATCACCTTGCCGGCATCTTCGAAGAGGTCTGAGATTATTATTACAAGGGAGCGTCTGGACATCTTTTCCGTCAGCTTCTCCAATACCCCGGATATGTCGGATTTGCCCTGTGCCTTAAGTCCTTCGAGGGCCTGGATTAAGACCTGAAGGTGAGACGACTTGGTCCGAGGCGGGATATATTTAATAATATCCCCTCCAAAGATGATCAGCCCGGTGGCGTCAGACTGCATGAGCAACAGGTACGACAGGCAGGCGGCCAACGTTCTGGAGTACTCCAGTTTTGTCATAGCCCCGGAGCCATAGCCCATGGAGCCGCTCGTATCCAGGAGGATATAAGCCTTGAGGTTGGTCTCATCCTCGAACTGTTTGAGGTGATACTTGTCCGACCTGGCCAACACCTTCCAGTCTATGTGTTTTATCTCGTCTCCGGGTGAGTATTCCTTGTGTTCGAGAAACTCTATGCTTGAACCCTTGTGCGGCCTCTTGTGGATTCCGGAAAAGGTCCCCTCCACCACAGTCCTGGCCCTGAGCGTCATGTTGGATATTTTGCTGAGTATGGCAGGGTCGTACCACTGGATTGTATCTTGTTCTTTCATTGCGGGCCGCTTTCCTTTACTTCTTCGAGCAGTCTGTCTATTATCTTTGAGGAGGTTATGCCTTCGGCCTCCGCATGGAAGTTGATTATGATACGGTGCTGAAGTATCGGGTGTGCCAGTGCACGAATATCACCGGTTGACACGGCGTAACGGCCCTGGAGTATCGCCCGCGCCTTTCCCCCCAGTATCAGGTTTTGAGAGGCTCGCGGGCCTGCGCCCCAGCTCACCCATTTCTTCACAAACTCGGAGGAATTCCCCTCCGTTGGGCGTGAGTTCCTTACCATCCTGACGGCGTAGGATAGTACGTGGTCCGCCACCGGCACCCGTAGCACCAGCTTCTGGAGGTCGCAGATTTCTTGCGGGCTGAAGGCCTTCTCCAATTCTGGTCTGTAAGCCGAGGTCGTGGTCCTTACTATCTCCATCTCCTCTTCCTGCTTCGGGTATTCTATATTTATCTGAAACATAAAACGGTCCAGTTGAGCCTCGGGAAGGGGGTAGGTGCCCTCCTGCTCTATTGGGTTTTGTGTGGCGAATACAAGAAACGGCAGGTCCAGCGGATACGTGTGCCCGCTCGCCGTGACCTTGTACTCTTGCATGGACTGCAGCAGCGCCGCCTGGGTCTTTGGAGGTGTGCGGTTTATCTCGTCTGCCAGGAGTATGTTTGCAAAAATAGGGCCTTTTATAAATCTGAAGAACCGTCTTCCCGTATGCTGGTCTTGCTCCAGAACATCTGTGCCGGTTATATCCGCCGGCATGAGGTCCGGGGTAAACTGGATTCGGTTGAACTTAAGATCTAATACGTCCGCCAGGGTGCTTACCAACATGGTCTTTGCAAGCCCGGGGACGCCTACAAAGAGACAGTGGCCCTTGCAGAAAAGGGCTATCAGCATGTGCTCTATTACGTCAGTCTGCCCGATAATGACCTTCGATATCTCTTCCTTTATCTTTTGCTTGCCCCTGGCTATTTTTTCCACCGCCTGCAGGTCAGTGCTTTCAGTTTCCTGGGCAGAACCGCTCATGGTTCCTCCTTGTAAGACTTTTGGATTGATAGTCTTATGTAAATGTAAGGCATTGGCAGTTGCGCAGTTATATCCTTTACAATAGGCTATCAGATGCCGAGATTTATTGCAAGGTAAACTTGCTAAGCGGATACTTATTGCCTATTGTAGTTGCCAATTTATTAGGTTTCTGGGCTTTATGAATTGAGCGACTATACCCAAAATGCTTCGATGAATATTAAGGATGTAGCGTGCGAGCTTGCTTTCCGCCTAAGGCGGATGGAACGTGGCCGCAGGGGCAGACCTGCGCGTCTGCCCAGAGGCAAACACACAGGTTTGCCCCCTACCCTACGAAAGTCATTTCACCTCCAGCAAAAATTCGGGAGACAACGAAATTTATTTCGTTGAATCAACAACCTGAAGGTCGTTGTCTACAAGACGTGTAGGGGCGTATAGCCATACGCCCCTACGGACGGGCGTAAAACCCGCCCCTACAATTCGTGGGAGCAAGCTCCCACGCTACATTCTTCGGTCGTTTCACTCCCTCAGAATGATCCACCTAAGGCGGATGCAGACTTTTTCAGAGGTTTCAGATTCTGTATCAAGGCGGTGCCCAAGGTGTGAAGTGGAGTGGTAGACAACGAAATTTATTTCGTTGACATCAATTGTAGGGGCTTGATTCATCAAGCCCTTCGCAATCCGCCATGCCACATCACGGCCGCGATAAATCGCGCCCCTACATGGGTGGGCGCATGACCCATACGTCCCTACGACCGGGGCAGGGTCACGGTCTTGTCCAGGTCTTTTATATATATCTTGTTCTCTTTTGAAAGGAATTCCGTTATCCCCTCTACGAAGGGTTCAACCAGAGTTGGGTCAAGCTGTTTACCTGCCTCTTTTCTAATAATATCTATGGCCTTTTCAGCCGTAAAGGGTACCTTTCTATATGGTCTGGGAGACGTCATTGCCTCAAAGGCGTCGCATATGGCTAGCAGCCTTGCCCCAAAGGGGATGTTCTTCCCCTTCAGGCCGTAAGGGTAGCCTAGTCCGTCCCACCGCTCCTGATGGAAATAGATTAATTCCAACTCCCTCTGCAGGAAGCCCATAGGTCCAAGAATCCTTGCCCCCGTTTCCGGATGTCTTTTTACAGTTACATTCTCTTCTTCCGTAAGTTTGGCCTCTTTCTTCAACAAGGAATCGGGAATCCCTATCTTACCGATATCATGGAGAAGCCCCGATGTCTTGATGATGTCAATCTCCTCTTCCGAGAGCTTCTGGCGTCTGGCTATTACACCGGCATAGTGGGACACTAGATGCGAGTGGGTGGCCGTATAGCCGTCCTTCGCATCAAGGGCGTTAACCAGGGCCTTCACAGACTGAATGTAGCTGTTTTTCAAGTCCTTTGCCGTGCTCGATGCGTAGCGCTCGTAATCGGCGACCGCTGTTTCTGAGGCGCTGTTGCCGGGCAGCTCCCGTCTTTTCTCTTTAATCTCGTTCCAGCAAATCACGCGGTTTCTTCCCCTCAATTTTGCCTCATACAGTGCGCCGTCAGCATGATTGAGCATTATGTCAACAGAATTAACGCCTTCATCGTTGACACTGCTTATACCAATGCTCGCGGTAATGCTTACGGTAAGCCCGTCCGCCAGCGTAAACGTCTTCCTGGCAATATTCTGACGCAGTTTCTCTCCCGACACCACCGCCCCGGCGGTATCGGTCTCCGGCAGTATGACGCAAAATTCCTCTCCCCCATACCTGCCAACTACGTCTATGGAACGTACCTGTTCCTTCAAGAATGAACCAAATTCCGCAAGTATTTTATCGCCGGTCTGGTGTCCGTATGTGTCGTTTATTGACTTAAAATGATCTACATCAGCCATCATTATCGAGAAATGACTGTGAAACCTTCTTGCCTTCTGGTATTCAATTTCCAGGACATCCATTATGTGATGGTGGTTGTATAGTAGGGTGAGGTAGTCGGTGGTAGAGAGCGTGTTGAGCTTCTGGTTGGCCTTCTCCAGTTCAAGGTTTGTTACCCGGAGGTTGTGCAGGAGCTGTTTTACAAGGATGACCTGTCGGTGTTTTTCCCAGCCCAGCTTTATCCGGCTCACTACGTCCTCGGGGTCAAGCGGTTTTGTTAAATAATCAAATGCGCTGGACTTCATTGCCGCCACTGCGCTGTCTATGCTCGGTACGCCGGTTATAATTATGGCCATCATCTCCGGGAAGTGTTCTCTTATTTTCCTTACAACCTCCGTCCCTTCCATATCTTCCAGTTTCAGGTCCACGATGACGATGTTAAACAGCTCCTCCTCTACCTTTCTGATGGCCTCGTACCCGCTGCCGCAGCTCTTGCAGTGATAGCCCGCAGACCTAAGGGATTCCTCCAGACCCAGACGCACCACGTGCTCATCATCTACGACTAGGATGCTGGGCCTGTTCAACGCCTCTTTGCCCTTCTCAAGGAATTTTTTCGTGAGCAGACTGCGTTTTAAGGCAGAAAGTATGCTGTCCTTTTGCAGGGGTTTCTCCAGGAAGTCAAACGCCCCCAGCTTCATGACGGTAAGGGCCGTTTCAATGGAAGAGTATGCAGTTATAAAGATTATGGCCACCTCCGGGTCTTTCTCCCGTACAATCTTGGCTACATTGATGCCGTCCGTGTCAGGCAGTTTGTAATCAAGGATCACGGCGTCATAGCGGCCCTGCTCCAGCATCTCCAGGCCTCCCTTACCCGTCCCGGCTACGGTGACGTCGTATTCCTCCCCTGCCAGCACAAGCGACAGAGATTTCTGGATGGACTCCTCGTCGTCTATAACAAGTATCTTCTCTTTGGCCATATCAGCGCCCCCTCACTGAATAATGAACGAAACTGTCCCTAAGCACAGAATCACGGAAACCACGTCAACGGCCTTTTTGGACCCATTGACCGTGCCAATGGGGCTATCCTCCCATCCACACAGTGGATGGACTCCATAAAAAACATTCACCTGTTTTTGGAGTCCATTGACTGTGTCAATGGGCATTTCCCAGCGACGCAATCGCTGGACTCCATAGGTCAGAAATCATCCCTAACATTTATTCGGTCACAAGGATATTTATACTGCAAGTCCTCCAATTCTTCAGAATATTTCTGGTAGCGATAAGAATAGCTGCCGAATGGGTAGTCCCTGGGATGCGAGACATATCCATGTTTTACTGGATTGAAATAGATATAGTTCTTCCTGGCAAAGTACGATCTTTCATAAGATATACAACTGTCCCAGTAATTATGAAATATCTTTTTAGTTGCCTCAACTGCCTTGTTTTTTCTAATCCAAATAGAGGTAAACCTGTGTATTGCATTAATAAACCGTGAAAGAGAGTCCACATTTTCAGGCGACTCAAGCATTAGATGATAATGATTGTCTAAAATTACCCAATCTTCCAACCTCCAGCCATACTTCTGGCATCCTTTTAAAATAAATAATAGTAGCTGTTCCTTTGAATCGGGGTCTATTAAATGGCGTCTTTTCATATAGGTTCCACCTGTGATCATATATTTTGAACAAGGTCTGAAAAGATGGGGCGGATTATTCTCATATGCCTTGTAAACTTCCTTTATCATACCTTACGTTCTCTCTGCTTTGGACTCCATTGACTGCGTCAATGGGCATTTAAGACACACCCCTTTCTCCCCTCTTAAAAGAGGGGACGGGGGTGTGTATCCCAGCGATCCGCCTCAGGCGGACTGGACTCCATAAAAAAATTTTTACGCCCGCGGCAGGGTTGACTGGTGGACGGGCAGTCTCACCTTTATCGTTGTGCCCCTGCCCACCTCCGAGTCCGCCTCCATGGTGCCCCTGTGGGACTGGACGGTTAACAGTGCAGATGACAGGCCGATCCCGGTACCCCTTCCGGGCGGCTTGGTCGTGAAATACGGGTTAAATATATACGGCAAATCCTTCTTGCTTATCCCGCAACCTGTGTCCGTGATACTTATCTCAACCTTTTTCTCCGCTGGTATGTACATGCTTTTAACCGTCAGTGTGCCGCCCTCGGGCATGGCGTCTATGGCGTTTGAGATTACGTTCATAAACACCGTCTCCAACTGGCCAGAGCTGCCCAGCACCTTGGGCAGTGTAGGAGAGAACTCTTTTACGAACTGTATCTTCAACAGCTTCAACTGCGGGACAAATACGTTAAGAGTATGTTCCAGGGTCTCGTTTATATATACAGGCAGCGTCTCCGGCTTCGGCACTCTGGATAGGCGAAGCAGGTCCTTTACTACCGTTTCGCAGCGCTTGGACGCATCCTTTATCTCAGTGAGGCCCTTCTTGAATTCCTCATAGACGGGCGTATCTTTAAGCGTATCTACCTTCTTCAAGAGGACGTCCGAGAACAGATTTATCCCCGACAGGGGGTTATTTATGGAGTGTGCCACGCCGCTTGAGAGACTGCCGATTGCGGCCATTTTCTGGGACTGGAGCACCTGCATCCTCGACTCCTCCACCTCGGCCTCCATCCTCCTCTTGGCCGTAATATCCCTGATAACCTCTATGGCGTTGATCATGGTGCCGTCAGGATTGGGAAAGGGAAAGGCATGTACCTCGTAGACGACGCCCTCGGGGGTTATCTCCTCCTTCCAGCGGTGGGCATTGTTTCTGATGGCCTCACTGCAGACGCACCGGTCGCACTCGTAATCCCTTTTCCACAAGTTGTAACAGGGCCTCTTAAGTCCATCTGGAATAATCGTATTAAGGGGCTCGTTTTGCAGAGATACCTTGTGGGTCTCCGGGTTTATAACCCTTACCAGACACCCCATATTGGCTAGTATGTTATTAAGCCGCTCGTGGTCACTCCGAATCTCTTTCAACTGGTTCTCAATTGTTCCAGCCATAACATTGAAACCTTTTGCAAGCTCACCCACCTCGTCTCTAGTCCTTACAGGTATTTTCTGTCTCAGATCTCCCTTAACGAGGGCCTGCATCCCCCTGTGTACCTCCAGTATGGGACGCTCTACAAAGGCCCAGGCCAGAAAATGAGTCGCGCCTATTATCGCTATGATTACCCCAAGGTACGCAAAGAGGAATATCTGGAGTCGGGCTACTTTTTTGTTTGACTCCTCCGAGAAGAGCTTTACGGTCTGGTTAACGTCCATGACATACCCGGGCATGTCATAGCTTGAAAGGATTGTCAGACGCTCTTCGGCGTCAGGTGTATTCAGGGCTTGTATAATGGCAGGCTTTACGCCTTCCTCGTATTTATTTATGTGATTAGTCAGTCTGGCCCAGAGGGCTTCTTCACCCGGCAGCGTGCCTGTTGCGGCAAGCGGCACGACAACGGAAGGCATCTGCTGCGAGGCCTTTACCCCCTTTAGACCCAGGGAACTATTACTGTCTCTCAGTCCGTAGAGAATATTCTCAAATTCCTTCAGCCGCTCTTCTATATGCCTTCGGGACGCATCCCTGTCAATGCCTTCTGCAAAATGCCTGTTGACCAAATAGGGCATCTCGTAAGAACGCCAGCGTAGATGACCCGCGTAGTTTATGACATGGGCATCGCCTTTAAGTCCATAGAGGAAATACAACACAGTTCCCGTTACGCCGCCTTCTATGGCCAGGATCAGCAGTAATATGCCCGACACCTTCCAAAAGAGGATGTGGCGGAATTTCTTTTCCCTTGCGGACTCTTGGTGTGGTGCGGCCATCTTCACGGATGAAATTACCCCAACAAGGTATACAAATTTATCAGACCCCTAAAGCCTGCAGATGCTCGATTTATCGGGCCTATAACACCCATAAATAGGGGGGGGCGACTGCACTGTTCTTTTACTTTGGAGTTCTCGCCGGAAAAGTCCACCTTTAGCGCGACATTGCCTGTAGAGAATTTTCCAGCAGACCGCCTTATGCGAACCGGGATTGCATAAATCCGTAAACAACATATTCACAAGTAAACATCTTTTGCCTACATTTTGCAAGGATTTTTATTGGCGTTTAGAGACTTCTGAGAAACGGGGAGTTCTGCAAAGGTGCCAAGAAGCGCAAGCAGATATTGCGGAGCGTCACTGCGAGCAGAGCACCTCGTTTAGTATGCAGCTGCCCCATTTATGGGGCAGACATGTAGGGTGCGTTTTAACGCACCGTGTTCGTACGGATCGGGTATCGCAGGGCTTCTTGCCCTGCGATACGGCAGGGTGGGTCGAGGCCATGACTATACAGCAAGTTGAGGTAAAACCTCACTGGGGTTGTTTGGATATCTGGGTGCAGCGGATGCCGTCTGGATGCCAGCATTGATTGCATGAGATACACTCTGACTTGGTTGCACGTCCAGTCCTCAGCTTGTCAATCAGATCAGGCTCCCGTATGAACGGACGGCTCATAGAGATAAGGTCTGCCTTCTTTTCTTCTATTATAGATTCCATCACACCGATAGACCTGATGCCACCCACTACTATAACCGGTACGGAGACTGCCTTTTTGATTCTTTCTGCGTTAGAGGCAAAATAGCCCTCCTTATCAGGCGAATCTATTCCTTCGCGGCAGGCGCTGGGGAAGGACTCCGCAATTCCTCCACTTGTCTCTATGGCATCTATTCCTTCCTTTTCTAGCATTTTTGCTGTCTCTACAGCATCTTCTACGCCTAGGCCACCTTCTACGCAGTCGTCCGTCTGGAGTTTTACAAATATCGGGTAATCCATTCCTGTTTGGAGTCTGCACGCCTTGAGTACTTCCAGGAGGATTCTTGCCCTGTTCTTGACGGTTCCACCCCATTCATCATCACGACGGTTGGTATAAGGGGACAAGAACTCGCTTAACAAATACCCGTGGGCCGCATGGATTTGGATTCCGCCAAAACCCGCCTCTTTCGCCCTTCTTGCGGCCTGGCCGAAACAGTTGATAACGTCCAGTATGTCATCGTGAATCATCTCTCTTGGGGTGACGCCAGTACTCTTGTCAGTTATCGGAGAGGGGGCAATGGGTGTGTCGTCACATATCTCAGGTTTCGTCTGACGCCCCCCGTGAGTTATCTGGAGCATTATCTTTGTGTCGAAGGGCCTAAGCCTTTCGACGAGCCGTTTGTAGGCGGGTATGAACTTATCGTCATAAATTGCGGCCTGCCTTTTACTAGCCTTGCCGTCCTTCCTGACATAGGAATGACCCGTTATTATGAGGCCAACACCTCCACGAGCAAGTTTTTCATAAAGGGAAGCGAGTCTATCCGTAACGAAATCGTTCTCGTCAGTCATGTACTCGTTTGTGGCGGAACGGACAAACCGGTTAGGCAGCGTGAGAGTATTTATATTTATCGGAGTAAATAGTAGTCGGCTCATAGGTCGAGACCTTGGAAGAGTAGTGAAGACCTGTAAGGGCAACTTGTGGTAAATGCAAATAAGCTGAAGTAACGACACGCATTGTCATTGTGAGCGAAGCGAAGCAATCTCATATTCTCCAGTGAAGAATACCTCTGAGATTGTTCGCCAAGAAGATAGGCGAATCCATCCCTGGTGTGACTTCGTCACTTTCGCTCCGTTCGGCTGAGGCTTCGGCAAGCGGTTCGGCTGAGCTCACCGTCGAAGCCTCAGCTCCTGAGTTTACCGAAGGGCTCACGGCCTACGCCTCGCAATGACAGCTCTGTGCGTTTTGCAGAGGTCTAGCAGGGGTCTTATTCTATAAATGGCATCTGTTTTTACTGGGTATCATGCACAGCAGTGTAAAGGGGTCTCTGCCTGTGTTTCTGAATTGATGCCTCTCGCCTCGGGGTATGAACACCACATCGCCTTCCTTGAGCATTTTCTCATCATCACCGTTAATAATGGCACCCTCGCCGCCCAGGATGAATATCTCGTGCTCCCAGGGATGTGTGTGCAGCGGGGTATGGCCGTCCGGCTCTATTTCGAAGTGTCTCATCACAAAGTTATCTGCGCCCCGGTCCTCGTTTATCATCCAGCGAATCCTGACGCCCCTGGCGCCTTCAATAACCGGCTGGGGGGAGAAGTCTCGGAGATTAGATACGAACATGAGCCGCCTCCTTTCTTACATATTCAATTATTAAAGGTAAGCCGCAATCTTATCTAAATCCTTGTAACTTGATATGGGTATTGCACCCTGACTTAATAAAGACTCGTTGCCCATTGCACTTGGAGGGGGATTTCTGTATTTAAGGGCAAAGGTCATTCGGCCAAGCTTCTGGGCGTGAGAGAAGGTGTGTACAGCGCCACCTCCGGCATCCGTCTCCACGACAAACACCGCATCACTTAGACCGGCGATCAGCCTGTTTCTGGAAAGGGCGGCGCCGATAGACCATTCTTGGTTGGGGAAACTCTCGGAGACGATACTGTAGCTTCTGTTACTGTGAGTGTATGGCCTGAGCGCTTTTTTCCACATGAAATGGTCGAGACCCGTAGGTATTACCATTATGGTTCGGCCAGGTTCTCCAGCTTCGATGGTTTCTGTAGTACCCATTGCGCCCAGATGTGCTGCAGTGTCTACGCCGCGCGCATAACCGCTGACAACCGTGATTCCTTTTTGCGCTAACCCTCTGGCGGCGTCCAGGGCAATTCGGTAGCCTTTGTCTGAAGGGCTTGTGGAGCCAACTATTGCCACTGCCTTCTTATCCATTTCGAGCCGTTTACCTCGTATATATAATACCACAGGTCCGTTTTTTAGCATCCGTATTTTTGAGGGATAATCCTTGTCGGAAAGCGTGACGATTTTAACGTTATTATAAGCCAGTTGATTTACAATACTTGCGATGTCTGACAGTTTTTCTTTTACGGCAAAAATATCTTTTACAAGTTTATAGCTCAGCCAAGGAAGGGCATTTAGGTCCCTTTTTTGGGCATCCAGCAGTACCGTCTGCGGGTCACCAAATCTCTCAAGGAGCCGCCTGTACGTAACCGGGCCAAGGCCCGGCACGCTGTGCAGGGCCACCCAATATACGAGTCGGTCGAGGTCTTTCATTTCCATCTAACTGAGAACTCTGAAAAAGGGCTATCTTGCAGAGTTAAAGCTCAACTTTCCCTCCCCATCGAGGGGGGGGAGGGAAGGGTGGGGGTGATTGTTAATAACACAGTCACATTTGTCTGCAATGAATAGACTTGGGAGGTTAGAGAGTCACCCTCCCCCCTACCCTCCTCCCCGCAAGGGAGGGGGAAAATTTAGAGGCACTTATAGACTTTTTCAGAGCTCCCCGCCTATGTCTCGAGTGCGTCCCTCAATCCATCTCCCAGCAGGTTAAGGGCAAAGAGCGTGGCGGCCAGCGTCATGCCGGGGAATACCACCAGCCACCAGTCCGTTTTGACAGGAGTGATATGTATCATCCCGTCGGCGGCCAGACTGCCCCAACTGGATGCAGGAGGCTGTACGCCCAGTCCGAGGAAACTCAGGAACGCCTCCTCCAACATCACCGATGGTATGGTTAGAGTGGCATAGACTATTATAGGCCCTATCAGGTTAGGAAGCAGGTGATAGACTATTATCCTTGCATTACTGGCGCCCAGCGCCCTTGCCGCCTCCACAAATTCCCTTTCCTTCAGCATAATCGTCTGTCCCCTTACAATCCTGGCCATGGTGAGCCACTGGACCGCCCCCAGGGCGATGAAGAGCACATAGATACTCCTGCCCACAACCGTCATTACGAGTATGACAAAGAATATAAACGGCAGTCCGTATAGGATGTCCACAGCCCGCATCATGATGTTGTCGGTCCTTCCTCCCTTGAAACCTGCGATTGAACCGTAGGTCACCCCGATTATAAGACTCACCGCCGCCCCGGCCAGCCCCACTGCCAGCGATATCCTGCCCCCGTACATAACCCTTGTCATTAGGTCGCGGCCCTTACTGTCCGTACCCATCCAATGTTTGAGACTGGGACCCTGATACTGTTCTTCCAGGTTCTGCTCCTCATAAGAATAAGGCGCTATGACTGGCGTAAGGAGGACTATTATCCCAATAAAAACTACAAAGGCCCACCCTGCCATGGCCGGCTTGTTCTCCATAAAGCGTTTCAGGGTCGTTCTCTTGTATCGTTGCTCGCCCACGTGTTTATCTAAAGCCTCACTCTCGGGTCTATGAATGAATAAGCAATGTCTACGGCGAGATTAAAAAGCACAAGGAGGAAGCTGTACAGCAGTACGGTACCCATGACCAGCGTGTAGTCCCTGTTCAGCGCCGCATTGACGAAGTGGGTGCCGAGGCCGGGTATTGCAAATATTTTTTCAATCACGATAGAACCTGTGAGAACGGCGGCGGCGGCAGGTCCCATGAATGATACTATCGGGGTGATGGCGTTCTTCAGGGCGTGACGCGAAACTACCTGAAACTCAGAGAGGCCCTTTGCCCTGGCCGTTCTTATGTATGGTTGCGAGAGGACGTCCAACATGCTTGCCCTCATCAGCCGGGCGATGTATGCAGTAAACGGCGCTGCAAGGGTGAGTATAGGCAGCACCATTTGTCCGGGTCTCCCCCATCCCGCTGCCGGAAACAGAGGCAGTTCAAAACAAAATAGGAGCAGTAAGATGAGACCTAGAAAAAAATTCGGTAGAGATATACCCAACAGGGTTATAGACATTGTGGTGTAATCGAGGGCCGAGTGTTTATTGACTGCCGCAAACGTGCCGGCGCTTACGCCTACTATAAACGCCAGAGAAAGGGCATAGATGCCCAACGTCAGCGATATCGGGAAGGACTGGGCGATTATGGTGTTTACGCTTCGGTTTCTGTACTTGAATGAAGGCCCCAGGTCGCCCCTTATGAGGCCGCCCATGTAGATGATATATTGTACGGCAAGGGGCCTGTCGAGGTGGTACTTGGCCCTCAAATTTTTCTCGATCGCTTCGGGCAAGGTCCTCTCTTTATCAAAGGGCCCGCCCGGGGCAAATCTCATCAAGAAGAAGCTGGCGGTCGCTATTATGAGCAAGACGATCGCCATCCAGGCAAGTCTCCGAAGTATATAGACGGTTAATGATGCACCCATTTTTACCTAGTTTGTCTCCCTATCTATACGGACGTACTTCCAGGGATGGATGTTTAGGAGATTTGGGGAAACACCCTTCACATGAGGTCTGTACATGTCCAGGCTTACGTGGTAATAGACGGGCAGGATAGGCAAATCATCTGCCACAAGGATGTTTTCAGCCTCGCGGAATATCTCCATCCGTTTGTCCTCATCCTTTTCTTCAGCCGCAGCCTCTATAAGTTGGTCGTAACGGCGGTTACTCCACCCCGTCCTATTATTTCCACCCCCCGTTACGAACATATCAAGGAAGGTGTTGGGGTCAACATAATCCCCTATCCAGTTCCCTCTGGCAATCTGGTAGTCCAGATTCTTGACGGTAGACAGAAAGACCTTCCATTCCTGGTTTACAAGCGTCACGTCAATCCCCAGATATTTTTTCCACATCTGCTGAATTACCTCAGCTATATCCTTATTGGCCTCGCTGGTGTTAAAGAGGTACTCGGTCTTTGGAAAGCCGTGTCCGCCTGGATATCCAGCCTCTGCCAGGAGTCTTTGGGCCTCCTCAGGATTAAACGGAAGCCCCTCAGGCGGCTGGTAGTTCGGCATCCCCGGAGGAACCAGGGTGGCGGCGGGAATCTCACCGCCCCGTGTAACGTATTTTACAATCCCCTCCTTGTCTATGGCCATGTCCAGGGCCTTCCTGACCCGCACGTCGTCAAAAGGTGGAGCGGTGACGTTAAAGCGCAGAAAGAAGGTGGCAAGAAATACATGCGAATGGAAGTCTTTACGGTCACTGAGTGTCTCCACAAGGGGTAGAGGCACACCGTAGAGATAGTCTGCACCCCCCGTCTCGTACACATTGAAGCCCGTATTTATGCTTTCTATGGCCAGGGCGTCAATGGACTGGAGCTTCACGTGCTGGGCATCCCAGTAAAAGGGATTCTTTTCCATGCGAATCCTGTCGTTTATCTTCCACTCTGCAAGACGAAATGGGCCGTTGCAGACCATGTTTTCGGGCAGTGTCCAATCATCACCGTGCGCCTCTGCGCATTTCCTGTTTACGGGCATCAGGGTGGGAAAACTGGTAAGGTCCAGGAAGAAGGCCGTGGGATTCTCAAGTTGTACCTCCAGTGTATAATCGTCAACCGCACGGACTCCCACCTGTGAGAAATCAGTTAGCCTGCCCTCATTGAACGGACGGGCATTTTTTATGTAATAGAGCTGATAGGCATAGTCGGCAGCAGTTATCGGGTCCAGCGCCCTTTTCCATGAGTATACGAAATCGTGCGCGGTGAGCGGTTCGCCGTTACTCCATTTGGTATCCCTCAGGTAAAATGTGTATGTCCGCCCGTCCTCCGAGACATTCCAATGGCTGGCTATCCCAGGGATTGGTGAGAGGTCCTTAGGTTCGTACTGGGTAAGTCCCTCAAAGAGTGCCGCCACAATCCTGCCTTCAAGAAAGCCGGTTAGAAGGGGTGGGTCGAGTGTCTCGGGTTCGGGGCCGCTTACGTAGGTAAACTCTGCGCGGTTTTGCCTGTGGGTGGTAAATGTAATGGTAGTGCATAAGATGGCGGGTGCTAATACTATGGGTAAGAGTACCTTAAGCATCTTTACTTAAGAACGACCTTTACCATAGGAAAGAGAGTTGGTATCATGTTCCACAAAGTATTTTATCAATTTTTCTCTATTTTTTAAGGGATATTCCATAATTTTAATTGTATGGGACCCCCGAAAAAGTCTGTACAATTGTCATCCTGATGTCTCTCCCAATCTGCCCGAGGCGAGTCTGCCTTGGGCGCGAAGTGAAACAGCCGAAGGACTGCGCTGTGGACTGTAGGTTGAGGTGCACTAAGACAAGAGGTAAAATGTGAGGTTGCCCAAAATGAACTACGTAAAAAAATCATTGTTAGCCGGCACGTTTATTGTTTCAACAGGACTTGTTGCTACTATGCTGGGTGTGGGACCATACCCTGTCTATGGAGCTTCTGTTGAGGATAATATTGTGAAATTAAAGGAAACTAATTCATGTCCAGGATGCGACCTGCACGGCGCCGACCTAAGCTATGCCCTCCTGAACGATGCCGACCTTAGTGGCGCCAACCTGACGGGAGCAAACCTGGAGGGTGCCTATCTTGACACTGCCAACCTGAGCGATGCTGATTTGGGCGGCGCCAACCTGGAAGGAGCCGACCTGACCAACGCCAGCGTCAAAGGTGCGAACTTTGTTGGGGCAAATGGCCTTACCCCGGAACAAGTGAAGGAGCTTAAAAAAGGGGGCGCCAAGGTGGACTAATCGGTGTGTTTGTGCCCCAAATCCCGAAGATACATCGGGAAGAATCACTGGTAAATACTCCGCTGTTCAGAAAATCATTTGCAGGGACTTGATTCATCAAACCTTTTACATATGGGTGCGCTAAATCGTACCCCTACACTTGAAAGAAAGGGAGGCGTTGAGGATGGGTTATGTAAGAAGGTTATTCTTAGCCACCGTCTTTATTGCTTCAATAGGATTTATTCCGATAGTGGCGTGGATTCAGGCACGTCCGGCTTATGGATATTCTGAGGCCGACGTGCGAAAGCTGCTTGAGACGAATCAATGCCCCGGGTGCGACCTGAGTAATGCCGATATTAGTGACGGTGGTCTGGACGATGCCAACCTAAGTGGTGCTAATCTGAGCGGCGCCAAGCTGAAGAGCACGAGTTTTAGAAGTACCGACCTTAGCGGTGCCAACCTGAGTAGTGCCTGGCTGAGTTCCGCCATGCTGGTCTCTGCCAACCTAAGCAAGGCCAATCTAAAGAGTGCCCACATGGAAAATGCAAATCTAAGGGATGCCAACCTGAACGGTGCCGACCTGAGTGGCGCCAACCTGACGGGCGCCAAGGTTCGTGGCACAAACTTCGTGGGGGCAATCGGTCTCAGCAAGGAACAGAAAGAGGACCTCCAAAAGCGCGGCGCCAAGGTAGACTAGTGGATAAGGTTGTTCCTTATTATTGTTTTAAAATTATAGGGAGGGCATCATGAGGGGGAAGCTGATAGCCATTGAGGGCATTGACGGCAGCGGCAAGACCGTACAGGCCCATTTGCTGGTGGAAAGACTCAAAAAGGAGGGTCGTCCGGTGGAGGACGTGCGGTTCCCGCACCGCAGGGAGGGGGTTTTTGGGAAAATGATCCACCGGTATCTTAACGGCGAGTTCGGCAGCTCCAAGGAGGTGAACCCATATCTGGCGGCTGTGCTCTATGCGGGAGAGCGCTTTGAGGCAAAAAAAGAACTGGAACGCTGGCTTGAAGAAGGCAAGGTTGTGATAGCCAGGCGCTACGTACCGTCTAATCAGGCGCATCAGGGCGGTAAGCTCACTGAGCCGCATCAAAAGAAGAGGTTCTTTGAGTGGGTAGAAGAATTGGAGTACGAACTGTTTGGTAATCCTAGACCAGACGTCACCGTCTACCTCCAGTTACCTTCTGAGACCGCCATGGAACTCATCAAGAAGAGGCACAGAGAGCAATCTAGGCAGGAGAAGGCGAGAGATATCCACGAGGAGGACCCTTCTCATTTAAAAGCGGCGGAAGAATCCTATAAGGAATTGGCCTCCGGGGGGGCGCCGTGGGTAACCATATCCTGTGTCAGCAATGGTAAGTTACTACACGAGGGTAAGATTGCGGATAAGGTGTGGGCCGCTGTGAGTAAGGTGATACCCTGACATGCCGAGACAAACGCCCCTTTACTCCGCACATAAGGCGCTGGGCGCCAACCTTACCGATTTTCACGGCTTCCTGCTTCCCTTAGAGTATACTACCATATCGGAAGAGCATCTGGCGGTCAGGAATAAGGCCGGTATATTCGACCTCTCGCATATGGGAGAGATTGAGGTGTCCGGCGGGGATGCACTTGGCTTTATCCAGAGGATTATTACCAATGATGCGCAAGGACTCCCTGACGGCAAGGTGCTTTACACGCCCATCTGCAACGAGCGAGGCGGCATAGTTGATGACGTTATCCTTTACCGCTTCAGCGCGGAAAGGCTGATGCTTGTGGTTAATTCGGCCAATATACAGAAGGTATTCGAGTGGCTGATAGAGAATCAGACACAAGACGTTGCAGTGAACGACCTCAGTAATGAGTACGGTATGATTGCCGTACAGGGTCCATTATCCGCCCCCATAGTAGAAAAGGCCCTGGGAAGGGATGCGGCCAGCCTCAAACACTTCCACTTTGTCTCGAAAAAAGAGGGGACGGCATGTACTGTCATTTCCAGGACGGGGTACACCGGGGAGGATGGTTTTGAGATTTATACACCCACATCACAATGTGTAAGCATGTGGGATAGGCTTATGAAAGCGGGAAAGCAGGCAGGACTTCTCCCTGCGGGTCTTGGGGCCAGAGATACGCTCAGGCTGGAGGCGGGGCTGCTCCTTTACGGAAACGACATAGATGATAGTACTACGCCGCTGGAGGCTGGGATTGACTGGACAGTAAAGTTCCACAAAGAAGATTTTATAGGCAAGGCAGTCTTGCTGGCCCAGAAGGCATCGGGCGTCCAGAGAAAACTAATCGGTTTAGAGCTTGTAGAAAGAGGGATACCCAGGGCGGAACACCATATTTTTGTGGACTCCAACATGGTTGGCAAGGTCACAAGTGGTACCCACAGCCCGTTCTTCAAAAAGGGTATTGCAATGGGCTATGTGGAGGAAAGGTACTCTAAGGTGGGCACCCCCCTTTGCGTGGATATCAGGGGCAAGGAGTTGGGAGCAAGGGTTGTTAAAATGCCGTTTTATCGTCTCAAGACAGACAGGGGATTTTCTACTCTCTAGGAGGCCAAATGGATTTTCCAACCGATATATCGTACACAGAGACCCACGAATGGGTAAGAACGAGTGGCTCCGGAAAGGCGGTTGTGGGTCTTACGGCCTATGCCCAGCAGCAGTTACGGGATGTAGTCTTCATAGAACTGCCGAAAGTCGGTAAAAAATTCAGGGCCAAAGACCCGTGCGCCGTAGTAGAGTCAGTTAAGGCGGCATTTGACATCTATGTGCCAGTATCCGGTGAGATTATAGAGGTCAACACGGAACTCGAAGATAGGCCGGAACTCGTGAACGAAGACCCCTATGGAAAGGGATGGATATTTAAGATTAACATGAGCAATCCCAATGAGCTTAAGGCCCTGCTGTCTGCCGAGACCTATAAGAAGCTGTGTGAAAAGGGAAAACATTAAGATGGACTACGTCCCGCATACTGATAAAGACAAGAAAGAGATGCTCAAGGAGATAGGCGTTGAATCTACCGACGCCCTGTTTCAAACGGTGCCGGAGGGACTTAAAAAGGTCTCGCTGGATATTCCAGGGGCCTTATCCGAGCAGGAACTTCTGTCCCGCCTCAAGGGACTGAGCAAAAAGAATTGCAATCTGGATGAATACATCTCATTCCTCGGCGCCGGCACGTACGACCATTTCTGCCCAAGTATAGTTGACCACCTGTCGTCCAGGGGCGAGTTCCTTACATCCTACACGCCATACCAGGCCGAGGCCAGCCAGGGCACGCTCCAGGCCATATACGAATTTCAGACGCTGATAGCCGAGCTTACCGCCATGGACGTAGCCAACGCCTCCCTCTACGACGGCGCCTCCGCCCTTGCGGAGGCTGCGCTGCTGGCCTTGAGGCACACAGAGAGAAAAAACGTCGTTGTGTCAAAAGGCATTCATCCGGAGTACAGAGAGGTCTTGCGCACGTATCTTAGCCATCTCGGCGTGAACATCATAGAGGTGGAGGTTCCAGACGGTATTACGGACGTAAAAGCCGTGCAAACTGCGGCAGGTTCAGGAACGGCGGCGGTGCTGGTCCAAAACCCAAATTTCTTTGGCTGTCTGGAAGATGTGGACAGGCTGTCGGCAACGGTCCATGACAAGGGTGCGTTGCTTGTTAGCTGTGTAAATCCCATATCGCTGGGTATCATAAGGCCACCCGGAGAATATGGGGTGGACATAGCCGTTGGAGACGCACAGCCGCTGGGCAATTATCCCTCTTTCGGAGGCCCCCACGTGGGCTTCTTTGCAGTAAAGAAAGAATTTATGAGAAAGATACCCGGGCGGCTGGTGGGTATTACGGATGATGTAAAGGGCCGCAGGGGTTTTGTGCTGACGCTTCAGGCCCGTGAGCAGCACATCCGACGTCAGCGGGCGGTCTCCAATATATGCACCAACCAGAACCTCCTTGCGCTGAGGGCATGTATATACCTATCCGCAATCGGCAAAGAGGGACTAAGAGAGCTTGCGGAACTGAACTTGCAGAAGAGCCACTATGCCTTTGACCAAATCTGTGCTCTAGACGGCTTTGAGCCACTATTTGAGAGGCCGTTTTTCAACGAGTTTGCCGTGAAATTGCCTAAAGGGATTCAACTTCGCATAAACAGCGTGCTGTTCGGGAACGGCGTCATTGGCGGTCTGCCGCTTGGCAGGTTTTACCGTGAACTGGAGGGTTCGATGCTGTTCTGCGTTACCGAGAAAAAGACGAAGGGAGATATAGACAGACTGGTGAGCGTTCTTAAAGAGGCGTCGGGAGGTCAAACAAGGTAAAAACCGGTAGGGGCGTATGGCCATACGCCCCTACAAAAACTCATAATAATGCTGAGACTCTTTACAGAGGTCTCAACAATATAGTTTATGGGAGAGAGTTGTGAGCGAAGGACTGATATTTGAGATTTCATCGCCGGGCCGCAGATGTGTACGTCTGCCTGGGGCAGACGTACCGAGGAAACCTCTTAATGATCTCGTACCAAAGGAACTACAGAGGACAAATCCACCTAGACTACCGGAGGTCTCGGAACTGGACGTGGTCAGGCATTTCACCAGACTTTCACAGCTCAACTATTGTGTGGACACAAACTTTTATCCCCTAGGCTCCTGCACCATGAAATACAACCCCAGGGTACACGAGGATATTGCCGGCCTTGACGGTTTTAAGAGACTCCACCCATATCAACCCCACGGACAGGTGCAAGGCATCCTGCAGCTGTTGTATGAGTTTACTGTGATGTTAAAGGAGATTTGCGGCATGGCCGATTTCTCCCTCCAACCTTCTGCCGGTGCGCATGGGGAAATGCTTGGGATGATGGTGGTCAGGGCCTACCACGAGAAAAAGGGGGACCCCAGGAAGAAAATAATAATTCCAGACTCGTCCCACGGCACAAACCCGGCATCTGCGGCGCTCTGCGGGTTTGACGTGGTCGAGGTGAAGTCAAACCCACAAGGGTTGGTGGATATTGACGCACTTAAAGAGGCCATGTCGCCCGATGTGGCCGCCCTCATGATTACAAATCCAAACACCCTGGGGATATTTGAAAAGGAGATAAAGAACGTCTGTCGGATTCTCCACGAGGTGGGAGGACTTGTCTACTGTGACGGCGCCAACATGAATGCGCTGTTGGGCAGGGTGAGACCGGGCGATATGGGTATAGACCTGCTCCACCTTAATCTGCACAAGACGTTTACCGGGCCACACGGCGGCGGCGGGCCTGGCTCCGGTCCACTTGGGGTTGTAGAAGCCCTGAGACCGTTCCTTCCAGTACCCAGGATAGAACTGAAGCACGGGACGTATAAGCTCAATTATAACCTCCCAGACTCCATTGGTCGTATCAAACCCTACTACGGCAATATAGGCGTGATAATCAAGGCGTATTCCTACATCCTTGCCATAGGCAAGGATGGGCTTTCCAGGGTAAGCGGTGCGGCGGTCTTAAACGCCAATTATCTGAAGAAAAAATTGTCAAAGCATTACGACATCCCATACCCTGAGGGCTGTATGCACGAGTTTGTGCTGTCCGGGAGGAGACAGAAGAAGTTGGGCGTCACAACACTTGATATCGCAAAGAGACTCCTCGATTACGGTTTTTATGCCCCTACCATATATTTCCCATTGATAGTGGAAGAGGCCCTTATGATAGAACCTACCGAAACAGAGAGCAGAGAGACCCTTGACGCATTTGCAGACGCCATGATAAAGATAGCCGAAGAGGTCGAGAATAACCCGGAATTGGTAAGAGGCGCGCCACACAGCACACCGGTAGGCAGGCTTGACGAGGTCAAGGCGGCCAGAAAGCCGGACCTAAGGTGGGATTTTAGTTAGCAAAAGCCCCTAAAAAGTGACACTAACGTATCGTGTCATTCTGGGCGAAGCGAAGAATCTCAGGTATATTGTAGTGACTTTTGGGAATCAAAGTTTCGTATATGCACTTTAAGGAACTGATTCAGTGAAGATGACTGCCTTCTTTCTCTTTTTACTCCTCACGGGGTGTACGTTTTCGCCGGATACGAATGATTCACTCAGAGACTTTCCCACACATAATGAGAGCTTTAATGAATCGATCAATCCTTTACCCGAATTTGAGGACTCAGGCAGGGAAACACCGCTGGCTTCACAGTGAAAAGGCCAGCGTGGGACCTCTGCGAAACCATAATTTGAAATTTGTGAAAGTATTCAAATGTCATTCCCGCAGAAGCGGGCAGCCTGTTATTCTCGTGCCAGAGGTCATTCCCGTGAAAGCGGGCAACACTTCATTCTTGCGTAAGCAGAAATCTAGATTCCGCATCAAGTGCGGAATGACAAGTTCCGTGTCAAGCCCCTGATTGAATCAGGGGCAAGTACGGAATGACACACAAGTAAATTTACTGGAAGATGTTTCCACATTGTAATTGTAGGGTCTTGTAATGGATTACGGCAAGAAGTGGCGGCTTATATCTATCTCGGACGAACAGGATGCATTTACTAACATGGCCGTGGACGAGGCCATTGCAAGGGCTGTAAGCCCTACCAGACGGACAGGGGCAAGCCCTGTCCCTACAAACAAATATGGTGCTGTACCTACTATGCGCATCTATACCTGGGAGCCAAGTTCTGTTTCTATTGGATACTTCCAAAAGATTTCTGATGTGGTAAATAGTATTGGGCTAAACGGTACGGATAACAATTACAATATAGTCCGCAGGCCCACGGGCGGCACGGCCGTTATGCACGACGGCGGTCCGAGTTTCTCGTTAACACTGAAAGACGACTTACGCACGCCTTCAACAAGGATAAATATTACTGAAGTTTACTCTATGCTTGGCCGATGTGTTGTAGAGGCACTACGCCGCCTAGATGTACCGGCGGATATTTGGAACGGCCCAAGAGGAAATTCTAACTACTTCTCCCTTTGCACATCAAGCCTCTGCCCCTACGACGTTGTGTCTAACGGGAGGAAGATGGCAGGTTATGCCGCCAGACGCCTTCGGGGTACAACCTTACTGCAGGGATATATCTCTCTACCGGACGGTCTAACGACACGGGAGTTAAGAGACGCCATGATAGCCGCGGTGGAGGGCGTAACTGGAGTAAGACTTTTGAATGGAACACTTACAGAAGAAGAACGCACCCTAGCAGTTAAGTTAAGAGACAAAAAATACACGCGCAGGGAATGGAATTATAAGAGGTAAGTTGCCATCAGCAACTGTAGTGCAAACTCCACCCTTACGTCTTTAGGAGTAGGGGCGTTCAATTGAACGCCCCTACTATGTCTATGTCGCTGGCAGTAGGGGCAATTCATGAATTGCCCCTACACGGTTGTTAAATGCCCATTGACACAGTCAATGTCATGCCAAAGGTCGTGCCATAGGCGAATCCGCCTATGGCAC